>OJJL01000031.1_pt1 | contig 228024 bp, 209 predicted proteins | sample 1596171 | NCBI WGS metagenome assembly OJJL01 (sample SAMEA4350121, study PRJEB24818) | metagenome | biome: human; feature: gut; material: faeces | place: Denmark | collected 2013-09
TTTGCCATAACGAAAAAACTGATGCCTAAAGTTACATAAACTTTGGGTAATAACAAAGCCCGGGCTTGGGAAAGTCCGGGCTTTGCGCATAAAAAAAGGTTGTGCCAGCATTTTGACACAACCTCTTCTTTTTATTCCGCTTCTTGTCTTCCGAAAATGCTTCATCCGGGCTTACCCGTAGAATCATGTAGTTTTATTCTTTCCTTTCTTATCTATAAACTTCCTTCAATAGATTCAGTAGCAACTGTTGTCCTACCACATTAGCCCGGTTTTCACTTTTCGTATTGAATGTATTCATAGATTCATTCATACCATCCAAATCGACAGGTGCGGTATACTCCTTGATTCCTTTGATACAGGCAGGGATATCCAGCGTAGTGATAATTACTTTTCCACTTCCTGCCGGTATCACCTGTAAGGCTGAATATACCTCTTTCTTATGGTCGGAAACACAGCCTACAAGTGTCTCACCATTGAAGCACCGCAAACCGATACGACGTCGGTTGTACGTGGCAAAGCATTGATATTCCCAGTTGAAAGCACTATTTGCCGGCAGGTTCATAAAGATAGGATGCTCCCGGTTGAAGAAATTACCTCCATACCATGATTTACCCAGAATCTTCGAACCACGATAGTCTAGTACCTCTTTATCTGCCAGGAATTCTGCCCAACGTTCCGGATTGTCTACAATAATCAGAGTATGTCCTTTATATACCCATTCCATGATGTCGCTCATGCCACTGCCCCATTGCGTAGGTTCATAAGCGCCGACCAGCAGATAATCTCCTTCAGGAGTGCCACCTTTGTAAACCGGAACCTCCATGCCGACACCACGTAAGAAGTTTACCAGAGCTCCTGTCGTATCGGCTACACTGCCCTGTGTTGTGATGCCTTTCGTATTCAGTTCAACCGCAAACAACAGATCGTCTCCCTTTACCAATTCTGTTTTACCTTTCAGTAAGGAAGCCTCTATACGGGTATAACCTTTACTCTTCGGTATAAATGCCCAACCGCTTTGCAGGCATTGACCGTAGTCGTTTCCACCTTTCACTGTCACCCGTTCCTTATGACTGGCCACTACGTTTCCACTCTCATCTTTGGCTACCAGATTCAGTATATAAGAACCTTTCAGATTCTTTTCGTTCACAATGTAAGTGTCCACCAACGTTGTATCTCCTGTACTCACTACCTTGCGGTTCATTTTGACAGCCAGATAAAGAGGAGCATTGTAGCGGGCCATGACTTCCGGATCTCCTTTCGGGAAACGGTAATTGTCGACGATGCCCGAATGATTCTCAAGCTTCATACTTTCCCAACCATTTACGGCATACGCATCTACTGTATTACTGATCCGGATATTCTCTATGATCCTTCCCTGATAATAGAAAGAAACATTTCCCATAGAACGCGTCAGGTCATCCACCGTGGGGAAGGCTTTGTCAAATCCTTTCTCTTTCAGAAAACGGTCGTAGGCGTCATACCATTGCAGATAATCGTCCGCTTCCCAACTATTCATTTTACCGCTTTTCAGGATATCTTCACGGATGAGTTGCAGGCGTGGAGGAGTACCGATAGCCCCGTCTTCACCCCAGTATACAATTTCTTTCTTATGATCGGAGAAACGGTGATAGTTATCTTTACCCAGATATAAGTTGTCATGATAACATCCGGGACCACCTGCATGATGCCGGTCATACCATCCATAGTCGTAGAAGGTAGTGTCATAAGGCATCAGATGCAATTTGAAACGCGTATTGTGTTCCTCCGCCGGATTTTCTCCGTTGCTTGAATTATAAGTCAGGATGCGGGTAGGGTCCAAAGCATGTGCCATGCGCATCTGGTCATAATCTTGAGTCTGGGGATAAGCGCCACGTTCATTATGCAGATTGTAGATGATGAGTGACGGATGGTTACGGTCCCGCTTTACCATGCGTGCCAGTTTCTCGTTGCGGTAGGCAAAATAGAAATTACTTTGCTTGTCGTTGTCATTGAAGTTTTTGATGGGGTACTGATTACCTCCGGGTTCTTCAAAATAGAGTAATCCCAATTCATCAGCATAGTCCAGAATGTTGGTTTGCCCGATATTCCGGTGAAAGTTCAGCATGTTTAATCCCAGTTCTTTGGCTATCGTAATTTGCCGTTTGGCCAGTTCATCGGAAGGAGTGATACCATTATAAGGCCAGAATCCCCATGAGATAGCTGTCCGTAATACGATTCGTTTGCCGTTCAGGAAGAACTGTCGGTCTCCTTTTACGTCTTTTATTTCGAACCAGCGGAAACCGAAACGCTCAGTTACGGCATCGTCGTTCAGAGAAATTTTCAGGTCATAGAGACGAGGCGAGTCTACGCTCCATAAGTGCGCATTGGGCACTTTGATTTGGTAAGTTTGCAGGTTATCACCTTCTTTCAGTGATTCCAGGCGGACATTCTTGCGGTATACGGTCTGTCCGTTGGGATGTTCCTTGATTTCCAGGCATAATTCCTTGTTTGTGACAGAAGCTCCGGTTTCATTGACTGCCCTGACTTCTACTTCAATGGCATGAGGTTCCGGTTGGTTTTTGATGAATACATCTTTCACATAAAGCTTTCCGGTAGCTTCCAGTTCCACTTTTCCCGTAATACCACCGAAGCCGTGTGAGGGATTGGTGCGATATACTCCCCAGGTATAAACCTGTGAATCTTTCCAATTGAAGTTCCCGTTAGGATCTGTAATCTGGAAAGTGATTACATTCTTCTTGCCCGGTTCTATAAAAGGAGTGATGTCGATGGAGAAAGGAGTACTGTTCACTAAATCATATCCTGCCAGTTGATGGTTGACAAATATTTCAGCACGGAACCTCACGGAGCCGATATTCATTGCAATACGTCTGTCTTTCCATTCGGCAGGAATGTCTACTTCAGTTTCAAACCAGGAAACTCCCGTATAGTTTCCTGTCACTCCGAATGTCTGTCCGTTCCATCCCCACAGGTGCTCTTCTACTGTGGCAGGCAGATTGATACCTGTTTTATCGGGATGTTTCAGTAATTGCCAGCCCCCTGTCGGAGTGTTTACAGGCAATGCTTTGATATCTACTGGCGGAAGATATAACTCATCATTCTGCCAGACGGCTGCACGGTCTAAGGTGATGTTCCACGGTTGGGAGGACAAGTCGAGGTTTACTCTTTCTTGAGAGGAGCCGATGAAAATATTCAGTACGACACCTGTTATTAGTAGTAGAAACTTCTGATTCATACTTTATATATTAGCTTCTGATTGATGTTTTTTTATGGAGGATTATTTCAAATAACTGAAAGGTTGCCATCCTTTCAATACAAACGCCGGATTCATGTAATCCGCAATGAGCGCTGCGTCTTTTTGCGCATCCAGTTGGCGTGAATAGGCATGGCGTTGTGATACATCCACCGGTTTGCCTGTTTCCATATCGCAAGTGTTGAACTCATACATCCGGGAACTTTTCTCACCAATAGCACTCCATCCTTGTGGGATAATGTTTTTCACCTTACAGTTGATTACCACAAACTCTGCGTCCGGGTAAGCGGTTCCGTGATTGCTTTTTGTACGTCCGTAGTCGGCTTTCTTTCCGTCGGGGGCGGCAAAGGTACATTCTACAAAGACGTCACCATGATTTCCCGTTGTGTTTCTTACCCAGGAGAATGGGCCTCCGTCGTTGCGGAAGTTACTGCGGTAGGCAAACAGACTGCCACGTCCCAGGATGGTGTCACCACCTCCGTCCAGTTCACACGACTCCATATAGATTGTCCCGTTTGCTTGCAATGCATCTCCGGAACCGATGATATGTACACTGTAGAGGGCAATACGTTCACCGTTCAGCAGCAAACCTTCAGCTTGTCCATGCAGGTCGGTAGCTATGGTCAGGTCTTCCAGTAGGATGTCGCTGCAATTATCCAGCATGAAAGCGGCTCTTCTGGACGGGAATGTGCCCGGCCATTCGTTGGTTTTCACTGTTAGGGGATGAGGATTGAAAACTTCGTTGTTAGCATAGTGTACACGGGTACGGTCCATTCCTGCACCTTTAATCTTTACATTTGTTTTGTTCCGGGCATATACCAGTTCTTCGTAGTCGCCGGCTTGTATCAGGATTACGGTTTGTTTCTGACTGAAATCGGGAATAAAGTCGAGTGCTCCCTGCACGGTGTTGAAATCACCTTGTCCGTTTGCATCTACAATCAGTGTGTCTGTAGAAGCGGGAGCGGAGTCTTTGGTTTTGAAGCTCCAGTTATGCTCTTTGCTGATACCGTGGAAACTGTGGTCGGGTAAAGTCAGAACACCTTCGTCTATGGTGACATAATAACTATGGTTATAGTCGAGCATATTGTTGTGCAGATAGATGGTTGCCGTCGAATCGCGCACGATGATGGGATGGAAATGAAACGCATCTGTAAATCCACCGATGATGTTCAGCTGGTAATCGGGTGGGGTAGGTTCTGCCGTACCTGAGGGGGTGCCGGGGCGAGTATCCCTGTTAGTAGGCATATGGGTACGTGTATAGTCGTAAGGTATTTTGGTGTAATCACATTCCGGTCCATACGTGCGGCTTTCGGTAGGTCCGGACGGGATACTCAGATCCAGACTGTCCACTATCTGGTGCGACATCGCATCATAAATGCGTATCATTCCGGAGTCCCCTACTATGGGGCTATCCGTGAAAGTTAGTACCAGATGGGTATCCGGATTTACATTCTCAGCACCGGCAGCCGGAAACAGTTCGGCGTTTGGTGATTCAGGTTGGTTGCAGGCCGACAGAAAAGGCAATACAGCCAGCATAACAAACAAAGGTTTCATCATTGTTATCTCTTAATTTAGTAGTTCTTTGGGAAATTATATAGAGTGCAAATATAGGCCATCCTCCCAATTTTGTTTTATAATATCTGTGCGATTCATTACAATTTCAGTTCATCAGGATGTTTTTTCAGTTTATATTCTTTGGGAGTACAATTCATGGTCTCTTTAAACACTTTGCTGAAATACTGGGGAGTTGCAAATCCACTCATATATCCCACTTCAGAAACAGTATATTGATCTTGTTCCAATAACTGAACGGCCCGTTTTATGCGCATACTTTTCATGAAGTCCACAGGTGAAACTCCCATCAGGGATTTCATCTTCCGGTAAAATACTGTACGGCTCATTCCCATAGCTTCAGCCAGGTCGTCTATCTTAAAGTCAGGATTGTGAATGTTTTCTTCTACACTCTGAAGTATATTCCGGATGAAGTCATCATCAAAATGAGTCACCTGGGGAGTGGCAGATTCTATCTGGTCTGTTATATTCGTTATTTTTTCTCTCTTTATTTTAGAGGTGTAATAATCATATAGCATTTGCCGCTGTTTGAACAGGGAGTCTACTTTCGCTTTCAGATAAGTGGAACTGAAAGGTTTGGTAATATATTCGTCCGCACCATACTCCAATCCCTGAATCTGATCGCTCAATGAAGACTTGGCTGATAATAGAATAACGGGGATATGACAGATATTGCTGTTTGCTTTTACTCTTTTCAGGAACTCTATTCCATCCATTTCGGGCATCATAATATCACTGATGACGATATCCGGCATTTCAGCCAGGGCTTTATCTAATCCTTGCTTTCCATTTTCCGCTTCAAAAACCACATAATCTTTGCTTAGCACATTGCATATAAAATGACGTAGTTCTTCATTATCTTCAATAATCAGAATCCGGTTTTCTTTATTTTCATCTTCTATGAGTTTCCCCTCATTCTCTCTCTGCAATTCAGAATTCTCACTGTCATTCAGGATGAATTCTACATTGCTGTCTGCACTGAAGGTCTCATAGCTTCCTGGTAACCTGACCGAAAAGGTACTGCCTTCGCCTAATTTACTATCTACTTTTATGGTGCCATGCAGTAAGTTCAGCAATTCTTTTACCAGAGACAGACCGATGCCTGTCGAGAGGTTCGGATCAGCCTCGTCTAAAGTTTCAAAACGAGTGAACAGTTGATTGATCTTTTGGGCATTGATACCACGTCCTTCATCTTTTACCTGTAAGTACAGATGATCCTTTTCGCCGGTTACGGATAAAATTATCCTTTTCTCATTGGATGTATATTTGAATGCATTGGATAACAGATTAAAGAGAATCTTCTCCAGTTTATCCACATCTGTGTACATCACAAAAGAGTTGAAGTTGCAGTTCAACTGGAATTCTATATGTCGTTTGTGAGCCATGGAAGTGAAATTCTCATAGATTTTCATTATCAAAGGAATCACATCCAACTGTTCTACCATCACTTTCATCTTATCATTCTGTATCTTACGAAAATCCAGTATCTGATTGATTAGCCGTAGCATTCTGTCTGTATTTCGTTTGGCAACCTGCATATTCTCCAGGCCTGCGTCAGATAGTTTCTCATTACTGATGACTTCATCTATCGGACTGGCTATCAGTGTAAGTGGAGTGCGAAGCTCATGAGAAATATCAGTGAAAAAACGTAGCTTCAGATTGGAAAGCTGTTGCTCGAAATCTACTCTGCGCTGCAAATTAGTGATGCGGATTACGATATATATTACGATGAGCAATGCAGCAATACCTATGACAATATAGAGCAATATCGCCCAGATTGTTTCGAAAAAGGTCGGTTCGATATGTATAGGTAAAGAAGTTGCGTTATCTACCCATACCCCATCTCCGTTAGTCGATTTTACCTGAAACAGATAGTCGCCTGCCGGTATGTTTGCCAGACTGGCTGAATGACTGTTTCCCAATTCAATCCACTGGTCATTCAATCCCTGAATGCGGTATGCATATTTTATGGCCGGAGAGTTTACGTAATCCAGAGCGGCGAATGTAATGGTGAAGTTCCGTTCGTCTGCCTTTAAGGATTGTATTTCTGTACTATTGAACACTTCTTGCCGGCGGGATGTATTATTTAGATAAATATCCAAATGCGAGAATACGATGGGAGGTACAAAATCGCTCTTATATAAGTCTTTGGGGGTAACACATAATGCTCCGAATTCCGAACCGAATATTAACTTCCCGGAAGAACACAAAACGGGCTTTGTCTCAGCCATTTGTATCTGATCGTTGTACTCTTCCAACAGATTCATATCGGCATCCAATTTTGATAATTTATTCTCTGAAGCAATCCATAGATTGCCTTCGGAGTCTTCGATTGCTGAAAGGGATAAATCGGGTACTTGCCCATTCGTCGCGTTATAATGTTTGAAAGTCAGCTTTTCGGATAGCCTGCTACTGTCATCCAACAGATTAATTCCTCCGCTCAGTGTTATGACCAATAATTTGCCATTATGGGTTTGGGTAATATTCAGTACGTCATTGTTACTCAAACTGGAATAACGTTCCTCACAAACGTTATGGTAAAAACGGATGGCTTCCGGTCTTGCAAAATCAGAGGAGCAAGAGAGTAGTCCTCCTGTGGTTCCAATCAGGATAACTCCATTATCTGCCTCGTACAGGCAACGTACTTTCTCACATACATGAATCGGGTAGTTATTGAGAATATTTCCGGAGTGAATGAAACGCAGACCGGCACTTTCCGGTAAATGCTCTATCAGGTTGAGGCCTCCTCCAAAAGTTCCTATCCATATACGTCCTGCTGAGTCTTGCAAAATGGAGTAGATGGAATTGGAAGATATACTATACGGATTGTTTTTATCCGATAGGTGATGGGTAATCCGGTAACTGTTGTCTCTTTCGGGATGCAATAGATAAAGCCCGTTGTCTTTGGTTCCCAACCAGATGTTATGTTCTTTATCTTCGTAGATGCAATATACATCTATATTGAAGGTAACGGTAGGATCAGGTACTATTTTGCCTTCCCTTGAAAGATTTCCAATCCATTGTCCCGACGGATCGTAGAGACATACGTTGCTCGATTGCTTTTTGTGATTACGTTTCCATCCCACCCACAAGCGCTTCTGATGATCTTCCATCAAAGCACGTGCTTCTTTATGGTTATCGAATCTATATTCGAATTTCTTCCGGTGGAATGATAGGTATCCAAAACCATCTCCTTTGGTATACCACAGATTCTGATGGCGGTCGATAATATAACTGAAGGCCTGGAATGAAACAGGCTTCCGCATTCCCATTTCATAAGTAGATGCCTGCTCTAAGCAACGGTTTACCGGATTGTAAAAGCATAACTCACCTCCTGCGGGTTTGAGCCAGATACAACCATATTCGTCTTCATGCACAAAAGTACAAGGTTTATAGAAAGGGACTTCCGAGTATCTGGGATAATTCAATAAAGTGGTGTTTTCATTTTCCTTATCTAATAGGATTACTCCATTGTTGGCACCCAGTAGCCATAGATTTCCTTTTTTGTCTTCAAATACGTCTGAATCTATTTCTATGGGCATTTCATGGACTGTGAATTTTTCATTTGCCGGATCGTAAAGTATAATGCTCCTATTTTGTAGAATTACAATTTTATTATCCGCTAAACTTTTTAATCCTGTGATCTCTGATATCGGTTGTTCGGGAACACATGGCAATACATCCTGGCTTTGAGTATCATACCGGGTGAAGAAGCCTTTGGAAGTGGCCAGGTATATTCCACCGGGAACTTCCACCATAAATTCGAAAGGCATTAGATTAGGTATGCTTTTCTGACCTACAATAAGAGCGCCTTTGTTAGTCAGAATCCATTCATCTCCATCCTTATCTTGGGTAATGCCATAAATGGTATCTCTTTCATTTCTTCCGGAATATAACTCGACGGACTCTGTCGCCGGAAACTTATTTTCATCTATGCGATACAGCTCATTCTGCATACCGACGGCCCAGGTAATCCCTTTTCCCAGTGCATACAATTTGCTAACTGAATTGGTGAGGCTTTTGTTAAAAAGGAAAGGGTCCTGGTATTCGTATGTCCGGGTGTTGAATAAGTAACAGCGTTTATCATAAGTCAGGCACCAGATGTTATTCAATGAACTCTTTTTAATTTTGGTAAAGCGATGATTGCTTATGCGGATAGGACTTTCCGGGTAAGTTTTATAATTATAGAATGAGTATCCGTCGAAACGTTCCAGTCCGTTCCAGGTGGACATCCATATATAACCATTATCATCCTGGATAAAATTATGGACGTTTTTCTGAGATAATCCGTCTTGTACTGAATAGTGCTTCATATTGATCAGACTTTGTCCGAACAACATAGGGGTGAATAAATAGAGTAGTATGGTGATGACCGGCTTTAGCATAGTATCTGTATTTTTCTGTTATACAAATATCGGGAAAAGTTATCAGATACCAATAAACTGATGAATTATTGCAATGATTAGACCTGAAATTATAAAAAGCGTACCCTATGTTCAGAATTTGTAAAGGAAAAGCTGAATATTATAATTCGATGTTTTATGAAATGTCTTCTTTTGCAAAGAATTATCTAACAAAATAAAAACAGGGATCATGAAACAGATTTTTATTTTCAGAAAGACGTATGCTGCCGTTATTCTGATAGGTTATCTGATGGCATTCTCTTCGGCAATGGCACAGCAAATGCCGCGACGCAATGCTTTACGCGAAACAAACAATGAATTTTTCAAGACTGAAGAAGCGCGTCGCATAGGCAATCAGGTGCTGGCGTTTCAGCGTTGTACCGGTGGTTGGCCGAAGAATATCGATATGACTCAAAAGATGAGTAATGAGGAATTAGCACAAGTCTTAAAGGAGAAGTCACGCCGTAACGATTCGACAATTGATAATGGCGCGACCACCATGCAGATGATTTATCTGGCTCGTTTATACAGGCAGACAAACGATGTGCGCTACCGTGACGCTTTCCGTCTGGCGGTGGAGTATCTTTTGAACGGTCAGTATGAGAATGGCGGATGGCCGCAATTCTGGCCGGAAATGCGCGGATATCAGGTACATATTACTTTTAATGATGATGCGATAGTTAATACACTGGAAATACTGCATGACATTATGACTGCTGAATTTCCTTATGACGGTGACCTCACCGACAAGGCAATGCGTCAACGGCTGTCGAAAGCTTTTGATAAGGGAATTGAATGTATTCTGGCAACACAGATCGTAACTGATGGACAGCTTACGGTATGGTGTCAGCAACACGACCGTGAAACCTTGAAACCGGCTTCGGCACGTGCCTATGAGTTGCCCTCGTTTTGCTCGGCAGAGAGTGCTGCCATCGTGCGTTTACTTATGACGTTGCCTAAACCTGATGCACGTATTAAACGGGCTGTCCACGGAGCTATGAAATGGTTTGATACGTATAAACTCACCGGTTTGCGGTGTGAACGGTCGGTAGGAGAGCATGGTGTACGTGATACCCGCCTTGTAGAAGATCCGCAGGCCGGGCCGATATGGGCACGTTATTATGATTTGAAGTATTGCGAACCTTATGTTTGCGACCGTGATGGTTTGCCACGACGTCGATTGGAGGAAATCGGAGTGGAACGTCGCAATGGTTACAGCTGGTATAACAGTCGCCCGGCCGAGCTTTTCGAACAGTATGATATCTGGGCAGCTAAGTATGATCCGAAGCACAAGGTAAATGTTAGTCTGAATTCCCAAGGGGCTAATGAGAGGGGAATTATTGAAATGTATCGTCGTCCGGTGATGGACCGCACAGCTTTCGATGTGGTGGTGAAGCCGGGACAAAGTATCCAGGATGCCATTGAGAAAGCACCTGAGACACCGACAAATCCTTTCAAGATTCTTATATTAAAAGGTAACTATAATCAAAAGGTTATCATAGACCGTCCGAACATTGTATTGGTAGGTGAGAGCCGTGACAGTACAGTGATTGTTTTAGCCGAGACTGCTAAGACAAGGACCATCACTCAATATCATGGAAAACCTGTGGGCAATGGTGTGATTGTGCTGCAAGAGGGGGCTGACGATTGTGTCATTAGCGGTCTGACAGTATATAACAATTATGGAACTACTGTTGAGAACACTACCACCCACCAGATGTCTATCTTTGGACGTGCTACACGTACCATTGTTATTAATTGCAATGTATGGGCTGATGGTAATGATGCACTTTCACTTTGGGCGCCGGCAGGCAATGGAATGTATTATCATGCCGATCTTTATCTGCGTTGTCCCGGAGTGGATTTTCTTTGCCCGCGCGGGTGGTGTTATGCTACCCGCTGTCGGTTTTATGGCGATGGCCGTGCACTGATCTGGCATGACGGTCGGGGTGATAAGAGTAAGAAACTGGTTATCACTAATTCGTCTTTTGATGCTCAATCACCAACTATTCTCGGTCGGTGGCATCATGACTCTCAGTTCTTTATTATCAATTGTCAGATGTCGGAACAGATTCTGGATTGCAATATTGGTTATGCTTATTCGGACAAAGTGCTCGATCCTTGTCCGTGGGGACAGCGTGTTTATTACTATGGTTGTCGTCGTCAGGGAGGCCATAGCGGTTGGTTGGACAATAATCTGCAACAGGCGGAGAGTGCACCGGCATTTTATGGCATCACTGCCCAATGGACGTTTGGCGGGAAGTGGGATCCGGAACGGAGAATTCGTGATCTTTGGAATGTTTTGGCTTATTGACGAAATAACCCTGTTGATAAGAGGAAAGGCGTGGTCGTAAGATTACGCCTTTTCTTATGGTTGGAGAGGGGGATACTGATGCTTTGTCATGCCTCTGTTTGCTCCATTTAGTTTCTGCCTTTTGGAACAAAAGTACCTTGCCTGTGGAACAGAAGTTTCTCAAGTAAGAAATAAAAGTGTCTTACCTAAGAAATAAATGTCCCACAATAAAGAAACAAATGTTCCTATAAAGTGAAACGGGTGCTTTCTCGTAACGGGAGAGAAAAGAACAAAAGTGATTAGTGCCATTCGGTATATTATTTTTTAGACGCGGATGACACGGATAACGCGGATTTAAAAGGCTGCGCTATAAAAGTGGATAAAAAAAATCCGCGTTATCCGTGTCATCCGCGTCTAAAAGATTATTTATCATTTAACTCATAACCGTATAAAAAGAAATTATGCCTATATGTTTTGCTATAGGACAATCAATAGGATTGAAACCTTGTAATCTCTGTTTACGTAAAGGTTTACGTACCTTTTTGCTTTCTTTCCTTTTCCTTTTACATGCAATTCTTCTACTTTTGGCCATGTAAATCTATTTAAAACCAATTCTAATATTATATTTATGGAAAGAAGCCTCTTTAAATTTGCTCTACTGGGAGTCATGTTCTTGATCAGTCATTCCTCTTTTTCACAAATAACGGAACGGGAACGTCCTGCGGAGTGGAAACAATTAGTGAAAGGCGCCCGCTTTATGGATCGCTTTCTGCCGATGAAGGGAAATGTACTTTCCTCCGATACATGGGGTGCTGACTGTGTGCTTCCACGTTATGTAGATAATGGCATTGAAGACGGTATCTGGTCCTATTGGGGTGGAAATATCCGAAAAGGCGAAGATGGTAGATATCATCTATTTGTCTGTGGCTGGCTGGAATGTTCACCTAAAGGACACATGGAATGGCCTAACTCATACGTATTTCATACCGTAAGCGATAATCTGACAGGGCCTTTCAAGCCTGTTCGTATCATAGGTAAAGGACATAATCCTGAAATGTTCCGTGCTAAAGATGGCCGGTATGTTGTCTATGTAATTGATGGACGTTATGTATCCGATGATCTGAATGGAAAATGGGAATATGGAAAGTTTGATTTCAATGCACGCGACCGCCGTATTATCGAAGGCCTGTCTAATCTTTCATTTGCCCAGCGTGAAGACAGCTCTTATGTGATGGTCTGTCGTGGTGGTGGTATCTGGGTCAGCAGAGATGGACTATCGGAATACAATCAACTGACCGACAAACGGGTTTATCCGGATGTGGACGGTCGGTTTGAAGATCCGGTAATCTGGCGCGATCATATTCAGTATCATCTGATTGTTAATGATTGGCTGGGACGTATTGCTTTCTATCTTCGTTCAAAGGATGGAGTGAACTGGGTGGTCGATCCGGGTGAAGCTTATATGCCGGGAGTTGCTGTACATGCAGACGGACAAGCGGAAGACTGGTTCAAATATGAACGCCTTAAAGTATATCAGGATAAATACGGACGTGCCATTCAGGCTAATTTCGCAGTAATCGATACGCTTAAAAACGAAGATAAACCTTTTGATCACCATAGCTCAAAGAATATTAGTATTCCCTTGAATCCGGGATTGTTACTTACCATATTGGACGAGAAACCTATCACCTCGGGCACAAAAACAATTCGTGTGAAGATACAAGCGGAAGAAGGCTTCAATCCCCAGACAGATATAGATATGAATTCCTTGCGCTTCGGTGCTTCTGAAGAAGTGAATTATGGCAGAGGCTGTCAGGTATTGACCACAGAAAATGCGGGCAAGGATTTGATTGTAACTTTCAATGGCAAAGGGAATGGTATCACTAAAGATGAATTTGCTCCGAAGTTGATTGGAAAATACAAAGACGGAAGAATGCTTTACGGGTATGCGCGTTTGCCATACATTGATTATATAGAACCGATCCTTTCAGCTCGTGCCCCAGTCTTTACCAAATCCGGGAAGGGATTGGAATGTACAGTGGAAGTACAGAATTTCGGTCAGGTAGAATCGAAGAAAGCATTGGTGGAAGTAGGGTACAAAAAGGAAGGGAAAACAATAAAAGTAGCTTCCGGTATGGTTCCGGCATTGAAGCCTTATGAAAAAACAGACATATTGCTTTCTGCTAAAGATAGGTTTGAGGAAGGAAAAGAATATGATTTGATAGTGACACTCTATTCCGGCAAAAAAGTATTGTCAACATTTAATCTGAAAAAGAAAGTGTTGGAGTAACCAGAGAAAGCTATCGGTTTCGATGATTTGATAAGGGGATAAATATTCCGCTTACAAGGTATTAACTTCCTGTCGACAAGGTCTCAACTTCTTGTCAACAGGAAGTTAACTTTTTGTATGCAAGGAATTGGTGCTTTGTAATTTGTTGATAGATAGAGTCTTTCTGCTTTGTTCAATCTTGATATAAAAGATTTTGTTCGTAAGCGGATGATTGAAATTATACCGTCAATATCTTTCGGAAGCTTCTATTAAATTCCTATCTTTGCGAAAACCCGTATTACCTGAATGAGGTGAAACGATACTTGATGTTACTTCATTATGTAATTGATTTCTATAAAGAGTCAACAATAACAGGCGGGTAGTCGTTATTAGGTTATAGTTAAATTTCATTTTATGAAACATTTCGTTCTTTTTGCCTGCATGGCTGTTGGTTTGATTTTTGCCGGATGTCGTAACCGGCAGGAACCACCTGTGCCGGTAGTTGTGCAGGAGGCTGAACCTAAGGATACGGCTGTGCTGGAATTTCCTCATCCTAAAGAAAAACAGTTGACCGCTGCCGATATTTCTCTTACCAAAGAATTGCTCTATGACCAGCATACCCTCGAAGATACCTATCCATATAAGGATACGGTACGCTCTTTCAAATGGGATGTCATTCGGAATTGTCTGGCTTATATTGAGAATATGCAGCGCGATACTACTGCAAGGTGGGTGGTGTTGCAGAATTATAAGAATCTGAATAAAGAAGCTCCCCTGGTACGTAAGTTCGTGCGGAATGTGTACCGCCGTGTATCTGATACATTGGGCGTGGAGCGCTATCAATCGGTGCCGCTGTATCTGCCCGCTGATACGTTGGTGCCCGAACGTTATGGTAGAGACGGTACTATCGCTTATCTGAAAGGCGAGGAAGGAAGTTTTTACCGGATATTACCCGCCACTTTTGAAGAAGAATGGCTGGCGCCACGCAGTTATCTGAAACAATTGCCGGATAGCACTGTCTTTAATCATGTGATTTTTGTCGACCGCCTGGATCAGAATATTACTACCTTGGAACATGTCTCGGAAGGTGAGTGGAAGATACGCAGCATGAATCCTGCCACTACCGGAATGCATGCTCCACCTTATGCTCAGGAAACCCCATTGGGAATGTATCTGCTTCAACAGAAGAAAACGCGTATGGTGTTCCTGAAAGACGGTTCGGCGGAGACAGGAGGCTATGCCCCCTATGCCAGTCGTTTTACGAACGGAGCTTATATTCACGGAGTGCCGGTGAATGCACCGCGTACAAGTATGATTGAGTATAGCTGGTCGTTAGGGACTACTCCACGTTCGCATATGTGTGTACGCAATGCCACTTCACATTCCAAGTTCGTTTTCGATTGGGCACCTACCGAACGCTCTTTGGTTGTGGTGATTGAATAGTGAATCCTCATTTTTAACTATCTGTGTGATAGGTGTCTGGAGAAAAAGATGTAATTTAGCCGCCGTTATTTCTCTGGCTAAAGTTTTATGTTGCGATTTATTGTATTCATTTTATTCTTATTTCTTCCTTGTACCTTATTTCTGGGCGGCAAGTCGTCAGATAGCACTCCTGATTCTGCTGAAAGGGCTGCTGCATCTGATGTTGAGGCTTATGCGAGCTTATACCGTTCCATGCAGTTGGAAGGAGTCGTTAACTGGAAAGCTTTCCGGCAGGCTGTAGCAGGTTATTATAAAATAGACAATCGCAAGCGGGAGGTGTTGACATTGATAGACTTTTCCCGTCCTTCTACCGCAAAACGTCTTTTTGTATTTGATATGAGGGAGCGTAAAGTACTTTTTTCATCGGTTGTTTCCCATGGAAAGAATAGCGGTGATAATTATGCCACTTCTTTCTCCAACGAATATGGTTCCTACAAAAGTTCACTGGGGTTCTATCTTACAGAATCTACTTATCAGGGAAAGAATGGGTATTCGCTTATTTTGAATGGTTTGGAAAAAGGAATCAACGACCGGGCTCGTGAGCGTGCCATTGTGATGCATGGGGCGGCTTATGCTGATCCTTCGGTAGTCAGCCGAGGAGGACGTTTGGGAAGAAGCTTTGGTTGTCCGGCTGTTCCGCAAAAACTTTCCCGTCCTATCATTGATGCCATCAAAGGAGGAAGTGTGATGTATATCTATGCTGAAACTCCCGAATACCTGGCACATAGTTCAGTTTTGAAAGGTGCGGACGGACTGTAGTTTAATTCTTTTCATGGTGAAGCATATTTTTGATGTTTGTCAATTCCTTTAATCTTATCTTTTTCTACCTTTGCGTGCAATTTTCAGAGGATTAATTTATGGCAACATCAAGAGAAATGACGGCAGGACGCGCATTGCCGTTGATATTCAATTTCACTATGCCTCTGTTGATGGGAAACCTGCTACAACAGACATACTCTCTGGTCGACGCGGCAATCGTAGGTAAATTCTTGGGCATTAATGCACTGGCCTCGGTTGGAGCAAGTACTTCGGTAGTTTTCCTTATTCTTGGTTTCTGCAATGGATGTTGTGGAGGTTTCGGTATTCCTGTGGCGCAGAAATTCGGAGCGCGGGATTATAGCACGATGCGTCGTTATATATCGGTCAGTTTGCAACTGGCGGCGGTGATGTCGGTGGTGATTGCGGTGGTTACGAGTATTCTGTGTGGGGATATCCTGCTGATGATGCGTACACCGGATATCATATTCCAGGATGCTTACTATTATTTATTGATAACGTTTATCGGAGTTCCCTGTACTTTCTTTTATAATTTGTTGTCCAGCATCATTCGTGCTTTGGGCGATAGTAAGACGCCTTTCTGGTTTCTGCTGTTCTCTGCTGTGCTTAATATTTTGCTTGATTTGTTCTGTATCCTGGTGCTGGATTGGGGAGTGGCAGGGGCTGCCATCGCTACGGTCTTTTCACAAGGTGTGTCGGCTGTGTTGTGTTATGGATACATGATGCGCCGTTTTGATATATTGCGGGGAACACCGGATGAACGGAAGTTCAACGGTGCTCTGGCACGGAGATTGATGTATATCGGTGTACCTATGGGATTACAATTTTCGATTACCGCTATCGGAAGCATCATGTTGCAAAGCGCCAATAATGCATTGGGTACTGCTTGTGTTGCAGCTTTTACGGCTGCCATGCGCATCAAGATGTTCTTTATGTGTCCGCTTGAAAGTCTGGGCATTGCTATGGCTACTTATACCGGACAGAATTATGGTGCGGGCAAGCCCGAACGCATCTGGATGGGAGTAAAGGTAAGTACGTTAATGATGATTATTTACTGGGCATTTACGTTCTGCGTATTGATGCTGGGGGCACGTACGTTTGCCTTGCTTTTTGTGGAAGCGTCTGAATTGGAAATATTGAAGGACACGGAGTTGTTCCTGCATATTTCCGTGTCCTTCTTCCCGGTTTTGGGATTGCTCTGTATTCTGCGATATACTATCCAGGGAGCGGGATATACCAATCTTGCTATGCTTTCCGGAGTTTCCGAAATGATAGCACGTGTGCTGGTCAGTCTTTATGCAGTGCCCGCTTTCGGCTATCTTGCGGTCTGCTTCGGTGATCCGACGGCATGGATTGCGGCTGTCCTGTTCCTGGTGCCGGCATTTATTTTTGTATATCGGAGGTTGCTCCGGATGAGGAGAGAACAGTGAGTATAATTCCCGTACCTCCTCCCGGTGCCTGTGCTATTTGCAGGGTCGATTCACCGGTTACTTCCTGTTCTTCTATTATCACTGGGTATGGGTTGGTACGATAATCAGCCTTATCTCCATCTCTGTAGATAACAGCCTTATATCGTTTTCCTTTATCCAGAAAGGAGAGGGGAAGTTGCATCTCCCGAGGTTGTTCATTAGTGATGCTTCCTATAAACCAACGTCCGCTGCTTCCGCGTTCTTTACGGGCAATTGTCACATATTCGCCTATTTTTGCCTCGGGTACTATGGTCTGTTCCCAAGTAGTAGGGCAGGTGGTGATAAATGGAAACGGTTCAGGGTTCCGTTCGTAGTTTTCTATTTCATCGGAGGCCATTTGCAGGGGACTGTATAACACAACGGATAAAGCCAATTGTTTGGCAAGCGTTGTTTGTACACGCGTCTGAGGCAACACCGGATTTTCGAAGCGGAAAGTGCCGGGGGTGAAATCCATGGGACCTGCCAGCCCACGGGTGAAGGGGATGATGGTAGTGTGTACGGGAGGATTGCCGCCATCTTTGTCCCAGGCATCCCATTCCTGCCCTCGTACACCTTCTTGTGTCATCAGATTGGGGAAGGTGCGTTGCAGTCCGGTGGGCATCACGGGTTCGTGATTGTCAATCATAATATGCTTGTCGGCTGCCAGTTCAATAACTTTCCGGTAGTGACGTACACCAAACTGGCTGCTGTGTCGCTCTTTGCCATCCAGCAGTTTGCCTACATAGCCTGTTTTGACTATTTGCACGCCGTGATCTTTATATAAATTGAAGGCTGCTTCTATTTGGTTTTCATAATCAGATACCCAGCCGTCCGTTTCATGATGGCCGATAAGCGTCACGCCTTTGGAAGCGGCATAGTCGGTGATCTGTTTCAGGTCAAAGTCAGGATAAGGTTCGGTAAAGTTGAAATGATAAGTATCCCAACCTTTGTTCCAACCTTCAATAAGTACTCCCTGAAAACCGTGTCGGGCGGCAAAGTCTATATGCCGCAGTGCATTGGCAGTGGTAGCGCCGTGGCGTGGGCCTGTGTGCCAGGTGTGTTTATGCATGTGGTAAGTCCACCAGATTCCAATGTATCTTCCGGGTTGTATCCAGGATGTATCCTGAATGCGGCAAGGCTCGTTCAGATTCAGCATAAGGCGTGACAGGAGTAAATCACCTGCGCTTTCAGCAACAATCATCGTACGCCAGGGAGTGACACCGGGAGCTTTCATAAATACTTTTTCTCCCGTAGACCATGGAGTGAGATTGGCTTTCAGGGTCATACTACCTTCTTTAGGGATAAGATTCATGGCTGCATAATCTGTCAGATTGGCTTCATGGATGCTCAGGAAAAGTCCGTCATTGGTTTCCATTGTGAGTGGTGTGCTTACCCAACCGAGTTTACTGACAGGAGATGCCTCGTAGAGTGCTTCATAAAAATGTGCTTCGTAAGGTATGGACCAGGCTTTATGATCACCGGTCAATGCAAACTCTGTGAGTTCATCCATGATCACAAAGTCTTTTAATGCTTCCTGTTCCGGAAATTCGTAGCGGAAGCCGAACCCGTCATTGAACAGCCGGAACACAACATTGAATTTTCGTTTGGGGGCGGATGTTTTCTGTACGCGAATGGTCATCTCATGATAGTTGTTTTCCACAATCCGGTCTTCCCCCCAGATTTGTTCCCATGTCCCGCTGAATGAATGATGAAGAGCTTCAGTTATTTCCAGATGGCCAGCAAGTGTATCTTCTTTCAGGATAAACCCGAGGCGTGACTTATCGAGTATGGGCTTTCCATTTCGTGAGAGTTCATAATAGAGTTTTCCGTTTTCTGTTTCTACATGCAGGCAGAGATTACCATCGGGAGAACTTACAGAGAGTTGCGATGCCGGATTGCAACCTGTGCAGAGGAAAACGATAAAGCTTACCCATAACAGAGAATAATTAGGAAGTCTTTTCATGATTTCTTTCTTATTTTTATATAGTCCAGTTCAAAGCATCCGCCTTTGGACGTACTGTTCTGAATGATTATATAATTAATACCGTTTTGCAGGGATATTTCTGTCTCCGCAGTTTGCCAGGCTGTTTTGTCAGCCTGTACAGGAAGTTGCAACAATTTCTCTATCGCCACATCATTGACGATAATCAAAGCCGCTGCGTCTGTTGCTCCTGTATTTCGATATCTGATTTCCAGCGGATAGTCCCCTGTTTGGGGAACTTCCACTGTAAAGAGTACATTGGCGCCGGAGTTTTCAAGTCCTGTGACGTAGCCGGCACCACTGTAAGTATTCTCTTGTTTGCCATCGTTATCCTGTCCGGAATCGGATTCCTTGCAGGATAACAGGAGACAAGCCATTAGTAATAGATTGTAGTACTTCATTTACTTGATTGATTTTGCTCCATCCCTTACGGAAGCTGTTTCTGCTTCTATTTTCAAGGTCTTGTGTTGAATACGGATTACTTTACATTCATGGGGTCGCAATTCTACAGTGTATGTTCCCGACATACCTCCCAAGTCTTTGCGTTCCCATAAATCCCGTACATTGACGGCTTGCCCGTCTTCAATGCCCAGTTCACGACGGAAGTCAATGCTGCGTGTCTGTGGAGTACTTTCACGGTTGAATAATCCTACCACCCAATCTCCGTTAGGCAACTGGCCGATCCATCGGGAACTGTTTGCTGCATCCCGAAAGTCGTAACTCAATGGTTTGGCGGCAAAACCGAGACTGTTCAACTCGTTCACTTCCGGATTCTGATAAACCCAGGCGTGATCTCCAATCGTATCATACTGGTCGGCAATGGCAAGTGCAGAACCTCCCATAATCATCAGCGAGAAAAGGAAGCGGCGTTCGTTGTCATTTGCCAGTTTATTCATACGCATAAAGTCACCGTCCAGTATCATTTGCCCTCGTGCACCGACATCGGCAAAACCAATGAATCCATCAAAAGCATTACCGAATTGCGGCCAATGGTCTTTCTGCTGCCCGCGGCGGCGGTTGCTGACAAAGTCCCAGTCACCGTCGAAGCAGTCATCGTCAATGCGTATCATATCCCCATATTTCAATTCCGTCTTGGCATGATTATAACAATGAGGCATCACAAGACTGAGGAAAAGATCATCTCCGGCAGCTTCGGCAATCCATGCCAATGCTTGTTCGTAGCGGCGGGTGCCATAGTTGGTTTCATAGTTTTCCAGGAAATCTATGCGAAGATAGGTGACACCCATTTCCTTGAAATAGCGGACATAATTCTGAATCCATTCTTTGGCTCCCGGCTTATCCACATCCACCCAATACAGAGGATCGTTGAACGATTTGTATCCCACAATGTCTCGGGTATGGTAAGAAGTTCCTTTTACAGGCAGATTCTGTTCATAGGCGGCACGGGTCAGCCACATGGGGTTGTAATAGACTCCCATCTTCATACCCCGTTCTTGCAGGTATTTAGTCCAGTAGCTGAAACCGTTTTTCCAGTCACTGTTGTACTTGGTGATATAGCCGTTCTCATTGACGGTTTGTGCAGCTTCTATCCATCCGTCGTTGCAGATCATGTCGTAACCGTAGGGTTTGAAAGTCTTCTCCATCCAGTCGATGTTTGCTTTCCAGCGCTCCTCACTGAGAGGAACGTTGGTTACAAAACACTCTTCGTAGGCAATCCAGTATCTGGGTCCCGTACCGTGACGGGTGAAGGGACTGTCACGGGCTATGGAAGACTGGGGACAGGATGATAAGAATAAGGCTGCAAAACCTAATAGTAACTTCAAATGGTTCATAATGGTAAAGTTTGGGGGTTAATTCACTTTTTCTACTTTCAGTTTCAGAGTTTGGGTATTTACGGTTAACTTGTATTTGCCGTCCGTTCCTTCGGGAATACCCCAGAAGTGGTCGCGCAGGTTGCCTTCCATTTCTGAACATTTAAACATGGGGTATTCACCGGGTGTCACAATCTTGACGTTTCCGTTATGGTCTACACTTTCAGGCACCAGATAATTAACCTTATCCCAATCTCCCTTTTCAAGGCAGAATTTGAATTGCTTGTTTTCGTCACTGTAGATCAGGTTTACCTCTGCCGTATAGATTCCTTCTTCATCCGGATCGGGTGTTAGTCCGGTCGGATTGCCGGAGTCCCATCCGAATGCACTTCCTAAACCATAAATTGTCTTTATCTCCGGTTCCGGTTCTTCTGTTTCATCGCTGATCTTTTCGAGGGTTAGTTTCAGCTTCTTTACGTTTACTGTAATCCGATAGGTGCCATCGCTTCCTTCGGGTATTCCCCAGAAGTGGTCGCGCAGGTCGCCTGTCATTTCGGAGCACATCAGCATATCGTATTCTCCGGGAGTGATGACTTTCACGGCAGTACCATCATCTGTTGAAGTAGGTACCAGATAACGTACTTTGTCCCAGTCTCCCTTTTCGAGGATGAATTTGAATTGCTTGTTCTCTTCGGAGTATTTGATGACTTTATCTATGGTGAACGTATTCTGCTCAATCAACTTCAGTTCTGTGGGGACATTGGAATCCCAACCGAATATAGTGCCGAGTCCGTACAGTTGCGTGTAGTTTTCAACGGGTTCCACTACAACAATTTCTTTATCTTTCTCGCATCCTGCCAGTAGGGGGAGGAGGGCAAAGATGAATATAAGCTTATTGATTATTTTCTTCATGGTTATCTGATTTTAAATTGTAAGTTGTTATATCCGAGAGCCTTTCATCGGCATTTGAGTTCCCTTTGAGGAAACAGTTTGTTTCCCGGTGTGAAACTGGTAGTTTCAAGGCATGAAACTCCTGGTTTCAAGTAATGAAACTGTTGGTTTCTCGGTGTGAAACTGAGAGTTTCAAATGATGAAACTATTGTTCACCTAAAGGGATGTTTTTTACCGGCTCGTACTAATTATATCCCGGGTTCTGTTTCAGTGTATGATCCGCTCCCATCATATCCCGTGGGATAGGGAAGATATCCCAGTGCGAGTCTGCATCGGGCTTCTTGTCCCACCATTCTTCCGTACAGTACAATCCCCAGCGGATAAGATCAGTCCGGCGTCGTCCTTCGGCAAGGAATTCACGTCCCCATTCATCGTAAAGCTCATCTTGCGTCAGGGTTACTGTACCTTCGGGTTTGTACAGGTATTCTGCCCATGTATCTTGCGGATAGTTACGTTTGCGTACCGCATTCAGCAGTTTTGCAGCCCCGTCCACATCGTTTGCTTTGAACTTACATTCCGCCAGTGAGTAATAGATTTCCGCCAGACGAATTTCATTGTAATCGGCTTCGCGTTTACCCGCGTCTTCGTCACTGTAGATGGGATACTTCACAAAATGCCATCCGGAGTTATGGTCGCCGGTATTCATGTTTGAAGTGCGGTCGGCGGGAAGTTGATCCGGAGCGAGTTCGTGAAATACTCCTACCTGGTCGCGGATGTAGATCTCATATCCTCCTACGGGGGAAGTTACTTTCTTTTCGGTGCCGTCATCGGCGATATAAGGCAGGTAGCCATAAAGGAACATACCTTCACGGGTACTGTTGCCCAGGTTCTTATACATGGTCAGGCGATAATCTTTCGGATATTTCTTGAATTTGCTGACAAATTTACCGAGTTTGAAGTTGTATTCATTATTATTCAGGTCGAGACTGGGTTGCAAGGCATATTTGGTATTGAAGTCTCCTTGTTTGAAAGCACCGAAGTAGAAACGCGCATTGACAGGGACGGCCCACCAGTATGTATCACCCGAATAGTGCCAGTAACTACGCCCGTAGGACGACGGGAAAGCAAAGATGGTTTCGTTGCATTTATCGTTTGTCCAGTCGAAAACTTCGTCCCAGGTCTTTCCCAGTTCGTAGAAGCCATAGTCACCGTCCAGAATATTTTGGGCATAGGTGGCACATTCCGTATATTTAGAAGTGCCGGTCCATTTTTCTGCATTCAGATAGAGGCGTACTAACAATGCGGCTGCACCGGCTTTGGTCCATTGTCCTTGTGCTATCCCGTTTCCGGCATTACCATTTTTGGCAGGCAATGCTTCGATAGACGTCTTCAGTTCCGTTTCGATAAAGCTGAACAGTTCCTGCGGCGTCACTTGCCCGACGGAGTTCTTGCTCTGATCCAGGCTGACAGCTAACGGTACATTGCGGAAAGCATCCAGCAGACGAATGTAGAACCATGCGCGTAATGCTTTGTTCTGCGCGATGAAGTTATCCATTTCCGGCTGTGACATATTGAATTTGGCAGGGTCCAGCTTTTGCAGGTCATCTATGACGGAATTGGCCTGCATAATTCCGGTGAAACAGTTTTCCCATTCACTTTTGATGGATTCATTGTCGGCAGCCCAGGTGTGGTAGTGCAGATATTGCCATTTGGCATTGTCATACCACCAGCCATCGCGTGCCCAGGTACCCAATTGATCGGCACAACACTCTTGCAAAACCTGGCGCGGCCCGATGCTGTAGAATCCATGTTCGAAGGGGCGGAATGTAGCTTTGATAATATCATCCTTTGTATTGTAATAGTTGGTAGACATAATTTGGTCGTATACCGTTTCCGTAAGGTCGGTGCATGCGCTGAGGGAGCCGAGAAGCAATGCTCCTGCCAGCGAACCGGTTAATATATTCTTGAGTTTCATATTTCTATTGTTTTTAAGGTTATACATTTAGAAGTCTAATTGAACACCGAACATTACCTGTGTAGTGGAGGGATAGTATCGGCGGGTACCTTCCGTACCGTTCAGGTTCACACCCGGAGTCAATCCGTTGGTCTGGTAAGTCGAAGGATCTACACCATTGAAACCTGTAATGGTGGCAAGATTCTTTCCGGTGACGTAGAGGCGGGCACTATCCAGCCATTTGTTATTGATCTGGAAAGTGTAGCTCAGGGTTACCATATCGAGCTTCACATAGTCGCCGCGTTCAATGAAATAGTCGGTCAGCACATTCTTACCTTTCTTAATGGCCGCATTCTTGGTATATGCTTTTTTCAGCACATTGCTTTGCATACTGGGAATGCCCCAGTAGAAGTCGTGTACATTGAAGAGGTCGAAGCCGAAAGCACCACGCAGGAAGATGGTCAATCCCCAGTTCTTATACGTCAAGGTATTGGTCATGGAAGCTGTGAATTTGGGAAGTCCGTTACCGGTTACCCGTTTGTCTTCTTCTTTGGCATCAGATATTTTAATCATCTCCGTATTGTCTTTGTTCCATACTACCCAGTCGCCATCGGCATCAATACCGGCATATTTCCAGGTGTAATAGTTACCCAGGCGTTGTCCTTCTTCTATGCGTTGCAACTTGCCCGGTTGATTCGGACTTTCCATATTCGCCAGATCGTAATAGTTCTGTCCGGTAAATTCGTTGTTGGAGAATTTGAGGAACTTGTTCTCATTGGTGGCGCCTACCAGATTGACGGTATAGCTGAAATCTTTCATCTTCACCGCCTGGATATTCAGATCGACTTCAATACCGGTGTTGCGCATGGTACCTACATTGACAAAAGTGGTAGAGAACAAGTACGGAGGAACGGGCACATTGTAGTCGCCCAGCAAATCTTGTTGCTTACGGTTGTAGTAATTGACCGAACCGCTCAATATTCCTTTAAACATGCTGAAGTCCACGCCGATGTTCCAGTTTTTACCTTTTTCCCATTTCAGCCCCGGATTAGGATTCTTACCTGCACCCCATACAGTGAAGTACTGACCGTTGTAGTAGTAACTGCCGAAACTGCTCATGGTAGACAAAGACAGGTAATTACCGAAATCCTGATTACCGGTTACACCGTAGTCACCACGTATTTTCAGGTCATCAATCCATGTGATGTCTTTCATGAAAGCTTCTTCGCTGATACGCCAACCGGCAGATACAGCGGGGAAATAACCCCATTTATTGTCATCTCCGAAGCGGGAAGAACCTTCGTATCTCAAAGAAGCGGTCATCAGGTAGCGGTTTTTGTAGTCATAGCTCAGACGGCCGAAGAAAGCAATCAGTTTAGAATCGCTTTTGTTGGTACCCATTTCGTTGCGTCCTTCTTCCTTGGCCCATTCACCGGAACCGAGGTTGTTGTACAGAAGTCCGTCGGAAGAGAAATCCTTATTGGCGGCATTCAGACCTGAATTCTGGAAGTATTGATACGAGTAGCCTACCATGGCGCGGGCACGGTGTCCCTTCAATTCCATAGCGTAGTTGCCCAGCCATTCAAGACTATGCTGGCGGTACTTGCTGTAAGTGCGGCTGGCTTCTCCTTTATAGTCGTTCTTCATAGCCAGGCGGCTTGTGGAAGGACGGAACCAGTAGTCGAAATTATCCGATTGCTGGTCGGCAAAAGTCAGTTGCGTACTGAGGGAATGAATGGAATGACCATCTTTGGCGAGTAGGGGAAGTAAGTTTAGCTTCACAGTGGCATCCCAGTCCAATAGTTTGGTTTCACCACCGTTTTGTTCCAGCTTCAGTTCCTCTACAGGATTCCATAAGGCTTCCTGCCCGGTGAAGTCAGAATAAAGATTCGGATTTTCCGGATCAAACAGTGGGGTAGTGGGGTTGGCATCCATGGCTATCTTGAATGCATCCCAGGAAGAATTTTCACGGTAAGCGATACGCGGTGCGATATTTACGGAGAAATCTAACAGTCCGTTTTTAGTGGTATGGTTGATAGAGGCGCGTGCACCATACTCTTCGCGACTGGAACGTATATCGATACCGGTTGCATTGCGGTAATCCACACTGACGCGGTAATTACTCTGGCTGGTGCCGCCGGACAATGTGACGGTATGCTGGTGGGTGAAACCGGTACGGGTAATCTCGTCAATCCAATTGGTAGCTCCACCCAGGTCACTGGTCGGATTGTTGGGAACACGGTATTCGCGGAACTCTTCGGCAGTCAGTTGGTCGAGTTCATGCAGAGGAATACTGGCGGTCAGCATACCATTATAGGTCGCATGGAATTTACCGTCGCGTGATCCCTTCTTGGTTGTGATGACGATTACACCGTTACTACCTCGTGTACCGTAGATAGCGGAGGCTGCACCGTCTTTTAGAATATCCATGGAGGCGATATCGTTGGGATTGATATTCGTCAGGTTACCACCGGGAATGCCGTCGATTACGATCAGCGGGCCCAATCCGGCAGCACGTGAGGAAATGCCGCGAATCTGGATACTTGCCTGGTTGTTAGGGTCGGCGGCAGCTGTGTTGGTTACGGATACACCGGCCACTTTTCCCTGTATCATCATGGAAGGGTCCAGACTGCTGATATGGAGAAAATCCTTACTGGAGATGTGTGATACAGCAGAAGTAAGTTCTTTCTTATCCAGCGTTCCGTATCCGATAACGACTACTTCGTTTAGAGCCTGCACATCGTCTTCCATACGAATATTGATAGTCTTACGCCCGTCTACTTTCACTTCCTGTGTTTTGTAACTGATGAAGGAGAAGCGCAGGGTACTTGTGGGGCGGACGGTCAGCGAATATTTACCGTCGACATCAGTTATGGCTCCGTTAGTGGTTCCTTTTTCTGCAACGGATACGCCAATCAGAGGTTCATTGTTGGTGTCCGTCACTATTCCTGATACTTTGACTGTTGCATTTTGGGCGTTCAGTAATGCAGGGAGTAGGAAGAACATTCCAAGGAGTACATGAAAGTACATTTTCCAAGGATAAATCTTAGTTTTCTTTTTCATGGTACAATGATTTAAATGAGTTAATAGGTTCAATGAATTTTTTCCTTGGGACAAATGTATTTCGTATGGGCGGGAGAAAAAAGCAATGAAGACGGGATATAGAATGATAAAAGGAGGAATACGTTGATATTCAAATCAATGCATTCCTCCTTCCAACGGAAAATTAAGGTCTGTTTTAGAGCCTTTTCAGAGATATTGCGGAGCTAAATTCCTTTCTTTATTTGCATAATGTATTCTTCGAACTCTTCTTTCGGCACAATTGTTTTTCCTTTTACCCGTGCCTTATATACATATATAGTATTAATAGATAAGTTGAGGAATTTGGCAATCCGCTCGTTCTCGGTTACTCCCAAACGAATCAGGGCGAAGATGCGCAATTCTGGTGGCAGGTTGCCTGCCTCATCCAGAATCACCTGGTCTTCCGGGCGGAAGAATTTATTGTATTCCGTCAGGAAATTCGGGAAGAGCTTCAGGAAAGTCTGGTCGAAGGATGAGAACATATTCTCCCGTTCGGACTTTATATCGAACTCTTTATGCGTGATTTGTAAATCATTGAATTGGCGTGCTTTCAATTTACGATCCTGCTTTTTCAGCAGATTCTCTACTTTGTCCAGGTAATCGGACTTGCCATAAAGAGACTGGAAGATATATTGGTCCTTAATCTCGTTGGACTCTTGCAGTTTTCCATTCACTTCTGATATTTCATTGAATTGCTGCTGAATGGATTGTTTGGCAGTTTTCAGCTTTTTCATCTGCTTATAAATGATGGACAGGGTGACTAAAAGAGAGATGACCAGCAGGCTCATTACCGCCAATGATATTGTAACTTCCCTTTTCCTTTCTTCTATCAGGGTGAGGCGTTGCTTCTCAATGATGGGGAGTATAGTGTTTATTTCCATCTTACGGTGTCGGGCATTGTAGAAGTTTGTTTCCTCCAGTGCTATCTGAATGTATCTGCTGGCACGTAATACGTCTCCTTTGCCATACAGATAACTTGAAAGTTCTTTTTTAGCAGTCGTTTCCCGGGTGGCGGAGCGTATATCCTGTATAGCTGATAGTGCCATGTAGTAAATGGCGTGTTCAAAATCTCCCATCCCTATGTACATACGTCCCAGCATGGAGTAGATGATTGCTTTTTCATGCGGACAAACGTCGTAATCATTCAGCATTTGCTTGTACATCTGTATTTTCTTCTCATTGTCACCTACACTGAATTTGAAAGCTTCTATTTTCTGGTGGTAGAAAGTGTGGTCGGGGGTATACAGTAGGGCGGAGTCACAGTAGAGGGTTATTTTCTTGTTGTAATCAGCATTGAAAGGGGTACCTTCATTGTAACTGCTCATATCGGAATACAATCTCATACAGAGCTGGTAGTATTCCGACTTAATGGAGTCTGGGGCATTTGCAACATGAATGGAACGCATCATGTCATATGCTTCTTTGAATAAACCGGTGGAAAGGTAACAGTAAAACAGGTTACAATCTGCCTGAATAGATAGATTCTTATCGGTCAGGCGGTGTGATATTCCCTCTGTTTGTATGGCGTAGGAGTAAGCTGAATCGTATTGATAAGTGATATATTCATTAAACAGACGGTTGCAAAGGTTATACTTTTCCTGCTGGTTCTTGACGTATCGGAATTGCTGTTTGATGTCTTCTAACTTCTTTTCTTTTTGCTGGTAGTAGATTTCACGGTGTTCTATCTCGCTATCGAGGACAGAGAGTATAGAATCCACACGTTCTTTGGCGGATAATCCAATAATCTGGCATAGGAGCAAGAGGCTGAATAGGTATTTCATGATATGATGTGGGTTAAGAAAGTACTGCAAAGTTAGAAAAATATTTTTTTTATCATCCTGCAATATACGTTTCTATTTTAATCTTCTGCAAATTCTTCTTCTTCGTGTTGGTGAGAGAGGTACTTTGGAACCTTTTTCCTTTCTTGCATGTTCCCTATCATTTTAGATACAGAAGCTGATTGCTTGGCTGATGAATTTCTCTTATTAGGATATGTTTAACTGTTTAAAAGAAGGATTTATGAATGAAGAAAAAATGAAGAGTTTCACTTCTTATATGTTTCATGTGATGGAGGAGTTGGAACTTGAGGAACGTTTTGGTACGTTGCACGTTTACCGGTATGCACTACGTGCCTTTACAGGTTTTGTAGGAGGTGGTGAAATCTTTTTCGGTGCTTTGTCGCGTCGGTCGTTGAAGTTGTTTGAGCGACACCTGCGCGACCGGCTTTGTAGTTGGAATACAGTTTCTACGTATACCCGTGCTTTGCGTGCAGTTTACAATCGTGCTGTCGATGCAGGGCTGATTGCTGGTGAATATCGTTTATTCAGTGTGGTGTTTACAGGGGTAAAATCTGAGCAAAAACGTGCTTTGAAAGCGGAAGAAATGCATTGTCTGTTGGATGCAAAAGAGTTACCCGGAAATATCCGCCAATCCCGTGACCTGCTTTCTTTGATGCTTCATCTACAGGGTATGCCTTTTACTGATCTTATCCATCTGCATCGGGATGATTTACGAACTGATCTTTCCGGACATACTCTTCTGACCTGCCGTCGACAAAAGACAGGAAGCGAATTGCAGGTTTCGGTTACCGATGAAGCAATGAAATTGATAAATTTGTATCGTAGCACTGACCCCACTTCACCTTATCTATTGCGTTTCTTAGATGGGAAACTGGGAGGAGAGGTCGTCTATCGTGAGTATTGCCGTCAGTTGCGCATATTGAATTATGGGCTTTTAAAACTTGCTTCATATTCTGGTTTGAAGGTACTGAAGGTAAGTTCATACACGGCGCGTCATACATGGGCTACGCTTGCCAAATACTGTCAGATACCTGAAGAGATGATTTCTGAGGGGTTGGGACATTCTTCTCTTGAAGTCACCCGAACTTATTTAAAAAGTTTTGAAGGTGGAGAAATGGCAAAGGCAAACCAGATGATAATTGATTACATTTATTCTGGAAAGAAAACGATGTGGAGTAGGGCTTAAATCTCTGTTACTCCGTAAGTAACGGAAAATTGTTTCTACCACAAAGTTATGAGTTTTTTCTTTAAAACAAATAATTATTGATAAATTTAACTGATATTTTATAGAAAAACACGACTCTGGCAAGACAAACAACTGAAAACAGACATATTATGCTCTTCTTGACTATGAGAACACACATCATTCTCTCTATCCACGTTGCTACCTTTTACATGGACCTGTGATTTTTTACGCTCATTTTTACGTAATTTCATATTCAGATGCCCGCCGTGTCCCTATAACGCCTTATATTTCCTGTATTTGCGTGCTTCCGTTACTTACGGAGTAATACCTTTGTATACTGTTACTTACGGAGTAATAGCTAAATATTTGCTTATGTTGACAGAATTAACACAGACAGCTATTGCCGTTTTATGCGACATTTCTGCGGGTAGCCATCCCTATCGTACAGCTCAACTTCATATTGATCCTGAGTATTTGATTGGTATTTTGACAAAGTTAGAAACAGGAGGTTTGGTGCGTCATAGAGATACTTCTTTTGCAGATACTCTTTCCTCCTATGAGTTAGTCCGTCCTTATACGTCCATTTCTTTGCTTGATATTCTGGAAACTCTCGACGAACATCTTAACTGCAATTATCCTACCAGTGAAGAAATGTATCAACAATATCGTGCAGCGGCTAACCGCTTGGGGATAATAAACCACATGACTCGAATTTATTTATCTGAAATCAAACTGAATGACTTGTAATGAGAAGGTTGCTGCATATATTTGTCTACAGCGTTTGCCTGTTGCAATTTCCGGCATTTGCAAGTATTGCCGATTCAGCAGGAATGAGAGTTGAAGTAAGCCAAACTCTTATTAAATCCTTTCATGATAGTATCTGCCATAATTCCTTATTAGTACATTTCCGTTTCAATTGTTCATTGGTGGAATCTGATTATATGGATAACCTGCATGCATTGGAATGTTTTTCTGCTTTGTTTTCCGACAGCATTTCTGCTCTGTCTGTTGATACGATAATTATCACCTCTTGTGCATCGCCCGAAGGGAATGTCCAGCATAATTTTCGTCTGGCCCGTCAGCGTGCTGTTAGTGTGAAGGAGTATCTCCTTGGGAAATATTCATATCTGAGTCAGGCTCGTATTCTTATTTATTCACGAGGGGAAGACTGGACAGGACTTCACCAGTCAGTAGAGCTGGATAATGATATTCCCAACCGGACGGAAGTGTTGCAGATACTGAATGAAGTGCCGGATACAGAGCGTTGTAAAGTGCTTTTGCAACATCTGAACCGTGGAGAAGCTTATCGGTATATTGATGCACATTTGCTTCCTCAGCTTCGCAATGCGGCAGTGTGCACCGTGAAGAGGAAAGATGTGAAACATAAAATGATGCTTTCTGTCGGTTCTTTGCCATATAAAACACAACATACTATATCTTCTCTCATACCCCATGAGGAGAAGGAGTTTCTTGATAAGTTCAGAATACCTGATAAGAAGTCCTTTTCTCCTTCCTTTGCTTTAAAGACAAACCTTCTGTTCGACCTTGCTTTTGCTCCAAACATTGAATTGGAATTGCCTTTTGGTAAATCTAACCGCTGGTCTCTGAATGTTGAATGGATATTTCCGTGGTGGTTGATTGATAATGACAAGTTTTGTTTTCAGCTGCTTTCCGGTAGTTTGGAAGGGCGCTATTGGCTTGGAAATCGTACAATTCGCCAGACTCTTACAGGACATTTCCTTGGCTTCTATGCAGGTGGAGGTAAGTACGATCTGCAATGGAAGGAGAAAGGATATCAAGGGGAATTTTATATAGCCTCGGGTATCAGTTATGGATATGCTGTACCTGTTGCTTCCCGTTTAAACCTTGAATTTAGCATCGGCATCGGTTTGCTAAGAACTGATTATAAACATTACCGGGCTATCGATAATTACCGTACACTGCTTTGGCAAAATAGTGGAAACTATACATGGTTTGGGCCAACAAAAGGAAAAATCTCACTGGTTTGGTTGTTGGGACGTAAACAGAAAGGGAGGATGAAATGAGGGTGGTAGGTAATAGAAGGATGAAACTGATAGTTGATGAAATGGTGTGCATTATTCTGTGTAGCCTGTTATGGGGATGCGAACGCCGTGAATTGACCTACTATATGGAAGCTGAAGTTACTGTGACGGCAGACTGGAGTTGTGCGGGATTGGAAGAGGAAAAGGAGGAGGGTGCTACGTTAATCATTTTCCCGCAGGATGGTAGTGCTCCCCGTATCGTATTGACAGGTGAACGCGAGCATACTACTGTACGCCTACCTCTGGGTACCTATGATGCCGTGTTCCTGAACCGATCATTCACCGATTTCAATAATCTTCTGTTTCGTGGGTATGATGCCTTGGAATCTCTTGAAGCATATGCTAAAGATGTGGAGACGCGTGCATCCACGCGTGTCATTGTCTCTTCTCCTGATAAACTGGCTTCGGCCACAATACGAAACTTTGAAGTGACGGGTGAAATGCTGGGTAATTATGTTGCTCCGGTTTCATGTGACGTGAGTTCCGGCAATTCCTGTAAAATGCACTTCACGCCTATACCACTTGTCCGAAGGGTACAGGTGACATTGAATGTGAGAGGTTTAAATAATGTACGTAAGGTACGTTGTACATTGAACGATGTACCTCTCTCGGTTTTTCTTCACAACGGACATGCAGGTGAGGAACTGGGTAGTCAGGAGTTTACTGTTGGGAGCCCCGTCTATGAGGAAGGTTCATTCACTGAGGGTAAGTTGACAGGTATGTTCGATGTATTTAGCCTTGACCGTTTAATGTCACATTCAATGACGCTGAAAGCTTTGTTGGTAGATGGTAAGACGGTAGTGGAACAAGTGCTGACTGACGTAATTGTAAAAGAAAAAATAGATGACGTTGGGAGCATTACATTCTATATAGATGCCCCCATTCCTGAAACTATTCCCGATGTGAAGCCGGAAGGAAGTGCAGACTCCGGATTTGATGTGGATGTGGATGATTGGAAAGAGGATGAGGAAATAGACATACCGATATAAACAAAGAATTGTGATATCATGAATTTAAAGGTGAAACTCTTTTATTAATTAAATATGTATCAAGTTATGAAAACGAAATTTTTATTCTGGGCAGTGGTGGCAGCTATGACTGTGACGGGATGCTCACAAAATGAAGTTCTGGAAACAAGGCCGGATACGAACCGCACCATTGGTTTCGGAGTGTACACAGGTACGCAGACAAAAGGTTTGGTTACGGACAATGCAACTGATCCATCGGAGGGAGGGACAGCCACGACCAATGGTCTAAAAATGACCGATAAAGGTTTCGGTATCCTTGCCTATCAGACCACTGGAAACTATTCAACCGGTGGAGCCAAAGGTACATTTATGGATAATGTACATACTACATGGAATGCCACAGGCGGTAGTGGCAGTGGTGTTTGGGAATATTCTCCACTGAAATTCTGGCCGGGAAATAGCACGGATAAACTCTCTTTCTTCGCTTATGCCCCGTATGTAAGTACGCCAGGTACAAGTGGTATCACATTGGCGAATGCTACGAACTCTACAGATCCACTTCTGACCCTTAAGTTGCAGGATAATCAAAAAGACATGATAGATTTAGTAGCATCTAAAATGGAAGATCAACAACAAAGTTCTTCTAATGGTAAAGTTACTTTTACTTTTGGACATATGCTTACCCGTGTAACAATGCTGGCTAAAACTAGCGTAAATACAAATGCCCAAACTAAAGTTTTTATCACAGGCATCAAATTGAAGCATACCACGAAACTTGCCAAAGAAGCAACTTACAATATGCATAGTGATACATGGACGCTTCCACAAACCTCTGAAACAGCAAAGTTCTTAGAGAGTTCCTACCCCATTGCAGCTACTACGGCTAATGGTGTACTTAAGACAAGCAACACATGGAATGATTACACTACAACTGGTGTTGAAGTGAATGGGACAGCATCCACTCTGTTTACCACTGATCAATACTTGTTCTTCATCCCTATTGACGGAACGGGTACCACTGCGGACGATGATGTAAAGGCAGAAATCTCCTATGATATCGTGAGCATTCCTACTGCCGTTTCTACCGCTACTACAAAATCTTCTTTTACCAAAGAAGTAAATTTAGGAACTGGTGTATTTGCCAAAGGGAAAGCTTATAAATTTACGTTTACCATAACCTTGAATGCGATTGAAATAGCTGTAACGGATAACCTTGATTGGAATACTGATGAAGATAAACCTGTTACAGTAAATTAAACCAGGTGTTTTTTTATTTCAATACCTTCTAACCAAGCCCGGACAAGGTTGAATCTCCTTTTCCGGGCACACGATCAAGAAAGTAAATCGAAAGATATGAAAGGAATAAAACTCTCAGCTTTTGCCACCCGCTGTGTATTGCTCACTACTTGTTGCGCATTGCTTACCGCCTGTTCGCAAACTGATGAAACGGAAGTGTTGTCCGTTTCCATAGGCTTTGTATCTACTGTAGAGGCGCAGACGCGTGGAACAGATTTTACCAAAGATAACCTTACTTCTTTAGGCGTACTGGCTTATCTCACACAGGGAAGCAGTTTCAACGCTTTGTCCTCCACTCCAAATTTCATGTACAACCAGGAAGTGACGAAAGCCACCGGAGCCTCTACATGGGAATATACTCCCACGAAATTCTGGCCGACGAATAGTAACGATAAGATTACTTTCTTTGCCTATGCACCGCATAATGCCAAAGGCTTAACACTGCCGGCTGCTACCGACAGGGGATATCCTTCATTTACTTATCAGGTGCAAGTTGCGGAAGCGGCACAAATAGATTTGCTTGTCTGCACTCCTTTGATGAATCAGACTTATGCTACTAATAACGGAAAGGTGAAGTTCGTGATGAACCATGCATTGACAAAGATTGCTATTTATGTGAAGAACAATGATAATGTGTCAGAGAAAACGATAACCGCTTTCTCTATCCGGGGAGTGAAAAGTGGAACTTTGACCTTTCAATCTTTGGATACCGATAGCAAAGGATTCGAGTGGAATTATCCTTCGTCCGTCCCAATGGAAACATTTACCACTACTATCACTAATTTCTCTGTACCCATCAATAGTGCTACAGAAAAGAAGTTGCTTTCTACTTTTTTCCTACTACCTAACGGATCGGGAAATACATTCAACATCACTTATAAATATACAGGGGCGAATGGTACTGAGACCATTGTTTTGAATAATCAACCTTTGCCTTCGTCCGATAAATGGAAACCGGGAGCTTTGGTAAACTATATTGTCAGTATCGATACAAAATCGGGAGTTTCTGTAACAGTAAATAGTAATCCAGCATGGGGTAACGGTGGTGCGGAAACTGTGGACGGTAGTGATATAGAAACAAGATAATTATTAAGAATAAGTATATGAAACATACTTTCATCAGTTTGGGCTTTTATTGCATTCTTTTTGTATGTAGCGGATGTACCCGTGAAATTGAGATAAATGACGAAGGAGAAACGGAACAAGCTCGTATACCTCTCGTTGTTCAGACTACAACTTGCGATTTCAACAATGTTTCTGCTAACGGGAAACCTTCGACACGGATACCTATGGAGAACGGACTTGAAACCTTGTTCAATACCGGTGATGCTATCGGTATTTTCGCCATAAAAAACGGTGCGATAGCAAATGCCATTAACAATGTAAAGTTGACTTATAAAAAAACAGGTATTGCTATGGGAGATTGGAATCCACCTGCTGGTACTACGCTTTATTGGACTGCTGGGATGAGCTATATTGCTTATTACCCCTATAAAGAAGATGTTGCAATAGATGTAACTCAAAATTCGGATGAGATTGTTGCTTCACTGGCTGAGAACCAACTTCTGCAACCGATAACCGACCAGTCTACTGTCAGTAAATATACTGCTTGCGATCTAATGACTTCTATAGGTGAGTTGGCAGATGATGGTGATAGTTCCACAAAGAAAATTCTGAATTTAAATTTTAGTCATCAGTTTACATTGTTAGTGTTGAAGCCGCAGGCATCTTTTGAATACGTTTCACCTGGAGACACAATTTTTACTTATCGTGATAATATAGGGAGAACAGTAGATGTGACAGCCCAACAAGTAATACTGAATGATGTTACAGCATGCAAGATGGATGACGGGAGTTATAGGGCTATTGTTCTTCCCAAGTCTGCAACAAGGATTGCCGGAAACTATAAAGTGACCGACATAAGTACTGGTATGGATAAAAATATAACTTACTCAGGGCATCAGACTATTTTCAACGCCGGCTATTGCTATACATTAACAGTTAATAGTACTCTAAATCCATGTAAGAGAGAACGACAATTACTTCCCGGCGATTTCGTCTTTTTTAAAGATGGCAAAATAGAAATATATCCCGGCGACGGAGCTTTTGAAGGAGATAAAATACCTGATTATGAAAATGCTGCTGGAATGGTCATTACCTGTGCTTCTGAAAAAATGACGGATAAGGAATGCAATAAGAAGAAATGGAACCATGCCTATGTAATGGGATTGAATACTATTGGTGATGGTAGTTGGGGTGATAAGACTGTGGTTGAAAATGGTATTCAGGTTATGGGAAAAGATGGCTCAATCCAGGATAACATGAATGGTTACTCTGAAACGGAGACGATACTGGCAAATCATAGTGGTGACCTTAGTAAATACACTGCTTTTAAACGAATCGAGGAGTATCGGAAGAAGAATCTGATACCTGAGAATATTTGTAGTCCATGGTTTTTACCGAGTATTGGTCAATGGTGTGATGTATTGGTGAATATATGCGGGAGATCCCCGAAAGATGATTTTCAGGATAATACAAATGTCGGTTGGGAGGATCATCGGTATGGGACTGAGACGAGGGAGAAGTTAAATAGACAGTTGGCTAAAGTGGGTAGCTCCATAGGGGAGTTATCAAATTACAGGAATATTTTTCGATGTAGTTCTCAGTACAGTAAAATGGAAAGTTGGATTATTATTTGGCATTTTGAGGTTATGACTAATAATTTCTGGGATAGAGTGGGCATAAAAGGATATGATAAGGAGAGTAGTTCAAGTTATCATGTTCGTCCTTTTTTTGCTTTTTAAGTATATTGCATTTATGCAGCATTTTCTATTTTATTAAACGAGCATTGAGGAGCCTTGATAAATAAGTGCAAATGTATCGAGCCGGAGTAGGAAAATCAATAAAAATGGTGAAAGAAACAGGAACATCAGAAATTGTCGCAATGGAGTAACGGAAATAATGATTATCTTTGAATAGTAAAATGGAAAGGTGATCATGCATGATGTGTTGCGAAGGCACTGAACGAAAAATCATACATATAGATATGGATGCGTTTTACGCATCCGTAGAGCAGCGTGACAATCCCGAGTTGCGCGGAAAACCTATTGCAGTGGGGTATGCGGAAGAACGGGGAGTAGTGGCGGCTGCCAGTTATGAGGCACGTCGCTATGGAGTACGTTCGGCCATGGCGTCGACGAAAGCAAAACGGATGTGTCCGCAACTTATCTTTGTTCACGGACGGATGGAAGTGTATCATGAAGTCTCCCGGCAAATCCATGAAATTTTCCACGAATATACAGATATCATTGAGCCACTGTCACTGGATGAGGCTTTTCTGGATGTGACAGAGAATAAGCCCGGTATTTTGTTGGCTGTAGATATTGCCAAGGAAATCAAGCAGAAAATACGGAATGAACTTAATCTTGTAGCATCTGCCGGCATATCCTACAATAAATTCCTGGCAAAGATTGCTTCGGATTATCGTAAGCCGGACGGGCTGTGTACCATCCATCCCGATCAGGCGATGGATTTTATTGCGCGTCTGCCTATCGAGAGTTTCTGGGGGGTAGGTCCGGTGACGGCAAAGAAAATGCACTCATTGGGTATTCATAACGGCGAACAGTTGCGTGCATGTTCGCAGGCTATGCTGCTGCGTGAGTTCGGCAAGGTAGGAGCATTGTATTATGATTGTGCCCGGGGAATCGATCTTCGTCCGGTAGAGGCGGTACGTATCCGTAAGTCCATTGGTTGCGAACATACCTTGGAGAAGGATATTTCGCAACGCTCATCGGTTATTATCGAACTGTATCATGCGGCAGTGGAACTGGTAGGACGTCTGGAACATAATGATTTTAAGGGAAATACACTGACGTTGAAAATCAAATTCCATGATTTTAGTCAGATAACCCGGAGCATAACCCAATCCAAAGAACTAATTACTCTTGATGTGATCCTGCCTTTGGCTAAACAATTGCTGAAGGAGGTGGATTATGAACATCATCCCATCCGGTTGATAGGGCTTTCCGTTTCCAATCCACGGGAAGATACCGGGGAAAAAGGCGTTTGGGAACAGTTGAGCTTTGAATTTAGTGATTGGAAGTAGGTGTTTTTTTATGAGCTATCTATTGTTACGTTTATTGCTACGGTCTATTAATTCTAAAGCGTTGAATTTACATACTGTGACACAATCCCCGCAGGCAGTACATCTTTCAGGATATTCTACTGCTATATGCGCTCCTGTACTGTCGTTTACTAAATCCAATACTTTGTGATGACATCTTTTCATACAGCGTTTGCATCCGGTGCATTGATTATCAACTACATGAACAACTTTACTCTTTGCACGTTTACGCCTGTGAAAATGACCGAGTATAAAGAACAAGATCAGGCTTGCTAAAATAATATATAATGTATTCATTTCTTTTGCAGATATTGTTTCAATGATTTTGTTACGCCTGCAAAGTTACAACGGTGTAATTGGGCAGAAAATAGAATAAACAGGGAATATATTGGACTATTTGTGGAATTTTTGTCTGAAAGCTCCTGGGGATATTCCTGTGACTTTGGAAAAAAGGCGTGAGAAATAGGTAGGGTCTTCATATCCCAGAGAGAAAGCAATCTCTTTTACATCCATGTTTGTGTAATAAAGCAGTCGTTTAGCTTCCAGAACCACCTGTTGATGTATCCAATAACTTATAGGAAATCCGGTTGTGATTTTCACCGATTCGTTGAGGTGTGAAAGCGAATAATTTAATGCTTTAGCATATTGAATTGGACTTTTTAATGTTCTTACATTATCCAATAGTAATGCCTGAAATTGATGTGCTATAAATAGCGAACGGGTTTTGGAATAATGTAACTCTTCCTGTTGTTTGGAATATTGTTCTGCTATAATCCCTATAAATGCATTTGCTACATTTAATGTAATCTGTTCGCCGAAAGTAGTGGGCTTTTCCTGTATGATTGTATGCAGTAAATGAGCTGTTTGAGCCAGTTTATCTGAAAAGGATGAGTCTGACATTATCGGTTTTTGTGTAGTAAGTTGTTTCTCAAACTGGTTCCTGAAATGATTTTCGATTAATACAGGGTCTATAGCCAAAAAATATCCTTTCGCTTTTCGCATTACAGGTGTGAAGTGTACTTGGCCGGGGCGGACATAAAAAACTTGTTCTCCCTGTACTCGGATGTCTTCAAAATCAATAGTCAATATTGTTTCTTCTGTATCTATGAATAGGAATAAATAATAATCATCTCGGTGAGCTATGTATTTTTCCGATTTTGTGTTTTCAGCATATTTACTATCAGTTTCATAATAACCGAATTGCATACCGAATGGTGTGTTAGCATCCATTCGGTGCATGGGGATAGTTGGCTGTTTCTTCGTACTCATATATGCAAAAGTATTCATTTTAGCGAATATACAATAGCCAAAGGCAAACAAACTTTGATACTAAATGGATGATTTTGTACCCAACTACGGATAATTGAATACCTCCGTTTTACTGTAACTTGCGTATCTTTGCCTCATCACAAAAAAGAAATCTAACTTTTTAATATCATGAAGAGAAACACGTTTTACCGTATTTTTATTTCCTTCTGCCTGCTTTTCATGGCAGGTATCTCCGCACATGCATATACAGAACGAAATCTTTTGCAAAAAGCTGCCGGTAGTGAAGAACAACTGAAAGAAGCATTGGTGATGAATCAGAAGTGGGTACCTTATCCTGCTTATAACGACCGTGCCGGCTGGAACGAATTGCTGGGTACCAATAAAGAAAGCCTGATTCGTGCCGGAGAGAAAATGCTTAATTACGAATGGAAAGTAATCCGTGCTACCGATTACTTAGAGTATGAACGCAGCGGTGAACGGAACATTATGCAAAATCCCTATGAGGCCAACCGGAAAGCAATCAATACCCTGATGCTTGCCGAGCTTGCCGAAGGAAAAGGACGGTTTATCGACCAGTTGATAAATGGAGTATTTTACAGTTGCGAGATGACTTCCTGGGTACTTTCTGCCCATCTGGTACGCCAGAGCACCAAACGCTCTTTGCCCGATTATCGCGAACAGGTGATTGATCTGGGTTCGGGAAATTTCGGTTCCATGCTGTCGTGGGTATATTACTTCTTCCATGATTCTTTCGATAAAATAGATCCTGTAATCTCTCAGCGCTTGCGTCATACTTTGCAGGAACGTATTCTCGATCCTTATATGAACAATGACAGGGAATGGTGGATGGCTTTCCAATGGAAACCGGGAATGATTATCAATAACTGGAATCCCTGGTGTAACTCCAATGTATTGCAATGCTATCTTTTATTAGAGAACGACCGCGACCGTCTGGCAAAGGCTGTTTGGCGCAGCATGCAGTCGGTAGACAAGTTCATCAATTTTGTAAAGGCTGATGGTGCTTGTGAAGAAGGTCCTTCTTATTGGGGACATGCAGCCGGGAAAATGTATGATTATCTCCAGATACTTTCGGATGGAACAGATGGGAAAGTATCTCTTTTCAAGGAACCGATGATTCACCGGATGGGAGAATATATCAGTCGTACGTATGTAGGAAACGGTTGGGTAGTGAACTTTGCGGATGCTTCTGCCAAGGGTGGAGGCGATGCACCGTTGATTTACCGTTATGGCCGTGCAGTCGGCAGTGAGGAAATGATGCAGTTTGCAGCCTATCTGCTGGATGGTAAACGTCCTTCTGTGCCTTTGGGTAATGATACTTTCCGCTCCTTGCAGTCCATATTATGGAATGGAGAACTGGAAAAGACGGCCGCTGCCCATACCATACCTGCTTGTACCTGGTATCCTGAAACGGAGTTCTGCTATCTGACCAATAAGTCCGGCTGGTTCCTGGCTGCGAAAGGCGGATTCAATAATGAAAGTCATAATCATAATGATGTAGGCACATTTTCATTGTACGTCAATACGATACCTGTGCTGATTGATGCGGGGGTAGGAACTTATACACGTCAGACGTTCAGTAGCGAACGTTATACCATCTGGACCATGCAAAGTAATTACCATAACCTGCCGATGATAAACGGAGTACCCCAGAGTTTCGGTCAGAATTATAAGGCTACGGATGTCGTCTGCCAACCGAAGAAACGTTTTTTCTCAGCAAACATTGCGACTGCTTATCCGAAAGAAGCCGCGGTAAATAGCTGGACACGTGCCTATTCATTAGGCGATAAGCAACTGACGATTACCGATAATTTCTCCCTGAAATCAGCGAAAGAATCTAATCAGGTGAACTTCCTCACTTGGGGAAAGGTGGATATTTCCGTGCCCGGAAAGGTGACGATAGATGTACAGGGACAGAAAGTAACTTTGGAATATCCCCGTGAATTCACAGCAACCGTTGAAACAATCAATTTGCCTGATACACGTCTTTCCAATGTTTGGGGAATGGAGATTTACCGTATTGCCTTGAAAGATAAAGATGCGCGATTAACAGGTAAGTATAAGTTTGTTATTAAATAAAAAAACTATATTTGCGTATTAGAATACAAGAAACGCAAAATTATGGGATGTTTTATGAATTTATTATGGCTGGTGTTCGGAGGTATTTTTACCGCTATAGAATACCTTGTTGCCAGTTTATTGATGATGATTACCATTATCGGTATTCCGTTTGGTATGCAAACTCTGAAAATGGCTTCACTTGCATTATGGCCTTTCGGTAAAACGGTGCGGAGTGGCGAACGTTCGGGTGGTTGCCTGTATATACTGATGAATGTATTGTGGATATTTCTGGGAGGTATCTGGATTTGCCTTTCTCATCTGGCATTCGGTGTGGTGCTGTGCATCACCATTATTGGTATCCCCTTCGGACTACAGCATTTCAAACTGGCAGGATTGGCTTTGACGCCTTTTGGAAAAGACATCATAAGCGACTGATAAAAGAAGAGGGCGAAAAACTTTTCGGTTTTCCGCCCTCATTCATTTTATTTAAAGGTGTTATTTTACATGGTAGCCTGCTTTGCGAGCAGTTTTTGAAGTTTGCCATTCAAAGCCTGGCACATAGTTCCGTTTCCCATTGCTTGATAGCGTTTAATACGGTACTGTAACATAAAAATTTCATTTGCATTCTTTTTCATAATTGTCATCTTTTTGTGCTTTCCGCGTTTCGGAAAGCGGGTTTTACATCTTTTCTTTTATCTTATTAACGCTGCAAAGATACGAATTGTTCACGATAAATATGTTTTAAAACATAAAATAATGCACTTTCTCCTCGTTTTTCTTTAGAAACGCCCGTTTTTGCTATATGCATATTACAAAAGTGTGACTAAAAATGGAATAAATGACCTATGTACGATCTATTAATAATTTATATACCTTTGTAGCATCTTACACATAATCAACCCTTACAAACAGGAAGTCATAATGATAAATAAACTGTTGACACTTTTACGAAGCCCTTATCCATCATTGGTGAAGAGATGGAAAAGCGTGATAATACCTTCACTTATAGTGTTTTTGATCCTTTTTGTGTTGCAGCCTTTTGGCATTTCTATGATGGGAGGCTATAAATTCTGGGTAGTGTTAGGTTATGGAGTGGTTTCTTCATTGGCACTGAGTATCTCCACGTATTTGTTTCCTGCTTTGTTTCCCCGTTATCATAGTGAGAAGAACTGGACATTAGGGCGCGAATTGTTAGGAACTTTAGGAGCTTGTTTGCTGATTGCGATAGGTAACTGTTTCTATACGGCTTGGGTATTTGGTTCATTCATACTGAGCTGGAAAGGATTTCTGATAAGTTTGGCTTGGGTGGCGGTTCTTGCTCCTTTCCCCATAATCTTCTTTTTGATGTGGAATCGTAATTTGCAGCTGGTACGTAATCTGAAGGAGGCAACGGAGATCAACTACGCTCTTGCGAAAAGAGAGAATACCCAGAAGGAGAAGATTCGGACAAGGAATGAGGAACAGATAGAAGAGGGTAGGGCAGCAGAAGAAGTAGCAGAAGAAGAAACTCCTATGCAATTGGTTTTCTCCGGCGGAACGAAAGAAATGCTGGAAGTGGATGCCCATACCTTATTTTATGTAGAAGCAGAAGGGAATTATATAAGAGTAGCTTACAGTAGTGCGGATAAGATGCAGCAAAAGTTAGTGCGGGCTACTATGAAGCAGGCAGAAGAAGCGGTTGCTGCCTGTTCGTTCATTGTCCGTTGTCACCGGGCCTTTCTGGTGAACATACGCACTGTGGTAAAAGTAGATGGAAACTCACAAGGATACCGTTTGAGACTGGAAGGATGTACGGAAGAAGTTCCGGTTTCCAGAGGCTATGCAAAAGAGATAAAAACGCTGATAGAAGGGGGGACGGAAGGGTAGTCATTCGTCACAGAATAAAGAAAAATACAGCCATTCGTCACAGGAGGAGTGCTGTTTGTCACATATCCGGGCAGTCTGTCCCGGATATTTTTTTGCCTGAAAATCTTAGTCTATGTTTGCTGACGGAAATCGTAAAGAACATAGATAAAATGAAAAGATTGATTCTACTTTTTAGTGTAAGTGTATTGCTGACGGTGCAGCACTTGGAAGCGCAGACAGCTGTGACAGATACCGTTTTCTTGCAACTATACAATGACAGTGTAGATTTGAAGGAAGTGGTAGTGAAAGGTAAAAAAACACCTGTTGCCAACAGTCGTTGGAGTGATATGAGTCCGGTGGAACTGGTGACCGTGGGAGGTGCAAACGGTGATTTGTATCAGGCATTGCAGACACTGCCGGGCACGCAGGTACAAGGAGAAAGTGGCCGCCTGCTGGTGCGCGGAGGAAGTAGTGATGAAACACAGACATACATTGACGGAATGCACGTCTTGAATCCTTATACGGCTACAGGCATAAACTCACCTGCACGCGGACGTTATTCCACTTTTATGTTCAGTGGTGTCAATCTGGAATCGGGCGGGGCTCCGTTGGAATATGGGGATGCACTCTCGGCTGTGTTACCGTTGGAAACAAAGGATAAGAGCCCTATCAATAAGTTAGGCATCAATGCCTCTACGATAGGCTTCGGTGGAGGAGGTACACGGGCTTTCGATAAAGGTTCACTTTCGGTGAACCTGGATTATCAGGACTTATGTGTCTATGATCATATCTATTCAGGACGTACGGATTTTGAAGATCCCTACCGGATGATGACCGGATCGGCACAATTCCGCTATCATCCCGATGATGCTACGCTTTTCAAGATTTATGGCGGCTATGATCATACTGACTTTTCCAATTATGAAGGCGCTGAACGTAGACTGTTCGATCTGAATGAGAATAATTTCTATCTTAATACAACTTTCCGTAAGCGTACTTCCGGCGGATGGAACTGGTTTGCAGGTGCAGCATTCTCTTTCTTTGAACAGAAGATAGGTAATGTATCACTTTCGGCAGATCATTGGATGGAACAACAACAGGAACTTCATGCAAAGGCAAAAGTGTTCAAGCGTATTTCTCCGGCTTTTCGTCTGGATATGGGAGTGGAGAGTTTTATCCGCCGGTATGAGAATCGTTATCAATATCAGATGAAAGAGGCGGAAGGAATAGATAGCCATTATGAAATGAATCCGACGATCAGTGCAGGCTTTCTTTCGGCAACTTACTATCCGGTGGAGCAATTGAAGGCGGAACTTTCTGTTCGCACAGAATATACTTCATTGAATGAAAAGGTGAATTTCTCACCCCGCCTGGCTGTTAATTACTATTTGGGAGATGTAGTGCTCTCGGCTACGGCGGGACGATATACACAGTTGCCGGTTAGCAGATTGCTGGCTCAGGAGAACAAGTTGAAATCGGAATCATGTATTCAGTATAATGTGGGTGCACAGTATGAGGGTGATGGACGTTTCTACAAAGCTGAACTTTATTATAAGAAATATGATCGTCTGGCATTGGTGGAAAAGGGAACGGTAGATGTAGCGGAAGTACTGACTTCCGGTGGTTATGGCTACAGTAAAGGTTTCGACTTATTCTTTAATGACCGTGTCCTGCTGAAGAATCTGGAATACCAACTTTCCTATACATATAATATTGCCAAGCGGAAGTTTCAGGAATATACGGAACTGACTACTCCGCAATATGCCACTCGGCACAATGCATCCCTAGTGCTGAAGTATTCCATTCCGCGAATCGGCACGATAGTCGGTTTGACGAACCGTTTCAGCAGTGGGCGTCCTTATCATAATCCGGATTTACCGGGCTTGATGAATGATCATGTAAAGCCTTATAATAGTCTTGATCTCGGACTGACATTCCTGCCCAGTAAGAAGGTGATTATTCATGCTTCTGCTACCAATATCCTTTGTCGGAAAAATGAGTTTGGGCGGGTGAATAATAAAGCTATTTTGGCTTCAAACGATCATTTCTTCTATATCGGGGTGTTTATCACACTTGGGAAGAAGGCGGCTTATGATGTCTCTAATTTTTAATTTAATTAAAAAGAAAGGTCCGCGTTCGTCCGCCTAATCCACGTTGTCCGCGTATCTATTTATAAACTCTTTAAAAACAATTCAAATGAAAGCAATGATTATTAGTTTCGTATGTATTTTGACTTTTGCAACTCAAAGTCTGTCTGCACAAAATCTTACTCTGGAAGTACGTGGTATTGAAAATGTGGTTGGTAAACTCTATGTCGCCATCTACAACTCTCAGGAGACATTCATGAAGAAGCCGCTTGCCGGTTTTGCTGTAGAGGTGAAGGATAAAGTTGTGTCTATCCCCTGTAAAGGGCTTCCGGCAGGAACTTATGCCTTCTCCATGTATCAGGATGAGAATGGAAATGGTAAATTGGATACCGGTGCTTTCGGTATTCCTGTGGAGAAGTTTGGTTTCAGCAATGATGCCGAAGGCGTTATGGGCCCCCCTTCCTACGAAAAATGCAGTATTACCTTCTCTGAGGATACAACTTTAGTGGTACATCTGAAATAAACTTCAGATAATTCTTTAACTTTGTAGCTCACACCTTAATTAATGTAAGTATTATGAGACGAGCTACACAACTTTTCGGAATATGCTGGCTACTTTGTCTGCTTGCTGCCTGTGGAGAATCCCATTTCATGACCGATGCCTCGTATCGTTCGCGCGTGGAGCAGGACTTTCAGCAAAAGAAGGCTCTGATGCCGCAGGGAGAACTATTTACGATACTGGATGATGCTTCGCTGAGCACTTATGAGCAGGAAGCCCTAGAATTCCTTTATGCCTATATGCCACTGGCGGATATTACTGATTATCCTGGTGAATTTCACTTAATGAATATCCGCGCATCCCAGCGTGCCGCAGAGGAAATGCCTTGGGGGAAGACCATTCCCGAAGGTTTGTTCCGACACTTTGTGCTTCCGGTGCGGGTGAACAACGAACAATTGGATAGTGCGCGGGTAGTGTTCTATAAGGAGTTGAAAGACCGTGTGAAGTCCCTTTCTTTATACGATGCCATCCTGGAAGTGAACCATTGGTGTCATGAGAAAGCTGTCTATATGCCTTCCGATGCCCGTACCAGTTCACCACTGGCAACAGTGAGTACTGCTTACGGGCGTTGTGGCGAAGAATCTACCTTGCTGGTGGCGGCACTTCGCTCGGTAGGTATTCCGGCACGGCAGGTTTATACACCACGATGGGCACATACGGACGATAACCATGCATGGGTGGAAGCCTGGGCAGATGGTAAATGGCATTTCCTGGGTGCTTGCGAACCGGAACCGGTACTGGATCTTGGTTGGTTCAATGCCCCTGCCAGTCGCGGAATGTTGATGCACACAAAGGTTTTCGGACGTTATGAAGGAAAAGAAGAAGTAATGTCCGTTAACCCCACGTATACAGAAATCAATGTGATTGATAATTATGCGCCTACAGCGCGAGCCAAGGTTATGGTGAAAGATGAAGCGGGAAATCCGGTTCCTGACGCCTGCGTGGAGTTCAAACTCTACAATTATGCGGAATTCTATACCGTAGCAACGAAACATACCGACGACAGCGGTATGTGCGGACTGACTGCCGGAAAAGGGGATATGCTTGTCTGGGCCTCCAAAGATGGCCGTTTCGGCTTCTCCAAACTTTCTTTTGGCAAGCAATCGGAACTGACCGTAACCCTTGATAAGCAATCGGGTGACAGTTTCACAGTAGATATTGATATCGTGCCTCCCGCAGAAAGTGCCAACTTACCCGAAGTGACGCCGGAACAGCGGGCGGAAAATGACCGCAGACTGGCGATAGAAGACTCTATCCGTAATGCCTATGTCGGTAAGTTCATCTCGGAAGAGGCAGCACGCAACTTTGCGAGAGATTATAAGTTGGATCGGGATGCAGTAGCCAAGATTCTGGTTGCCGCCCGTGGAAATTACAGAGTAATTCGTGAGTTCATGACTCGTCTGCGTTCTGATAACTCCAGGAAAGGAGGGATAGACCTTTTGCAGCAGATTTCGGCAAAAGACCTTCGTGATGTTCGTCTGGATGTGTTGATAGATCACATGCAGTCTCGTGTGCGTACGACGAATGCCGGATATTTCCGTAAATATGTGCGCAATCCGCGCGTAAGCAATGAGATGTTGACTCCGTATAAAACTTTCTTTGGTAAGGTGATTTCGAAAGAAGATGTTGAGGCTTATGTGGCAGAGCCTATGAAGATGGTTGCATGGGTGGCAAAGAACATTCAGGTGAACAAGGAATGTAATCTGGGGGCACCTCCTGTATCTCCCGAAGGTGTGTGGAAAGCACGTTTGGCCGATGCCCACAGTCGTGATATCTTCTTCGTGTCCATGGCACGCAGCATGGGAGTTCCCGCACGCATTGATGAAGTGACCGGTAAAGTACAGCTGATAACTGACGACGGAGTCATAGATGTGAACTTCGAAGCAGCCGGACAGGCACCTGCGCAGAGGGGCAGGCTTGCAGCTACATATACACCGATTCAGTCACTGGATAATCCGAAATATTATTCTCATTTCACTATTTCCAAAGTAACTCCGCAAGGTAATTTGCAGTTGTTGTCTTACGATGAGGGTGACACAGATATGGGTGGCGGCGTTACATGGAGCAGTTTGCTGAAGGAGGGAACATCTCTGGATGCCGGAGATTATATTCTGGTAACCGGTACCCGCTTGGCAAGTGGTGGTGTATTGGCGCAAATGACATCATTGAATGTGAAAGCGGGTGGACGTACAGAAACGAAACTGGTGATGCGTGAAAATAAAGATGAGGTACAGGTTATCGGGAACTTCAATTCGGAGAGCTTGTTCACAACATTGGAAGGCGGCAACAAGCAAAGTCTGCTTCAAACCTGTGGCCGTGGATACTTCGTTGTCGGTATTCTTGGAGTGAACCAGGAGCCTACAAACCATGCCTTACGGGATATCTCTGCTTTGAAAGCCGATCTGGAGAAATGGGGTAGAAAGCTTGTATTACTCTTCCCAAATCAGGAACAGGCCGGCAAATATCGTGCTGCTGACTTCCCCGGTTTACCCAATACTGTGATTTATGGAATTGACACAGAAGACATAGCTCAACAGATTGTGAAGAATATGAAGCTGAAACGCAAAGATACATTGCCCATATTTATCATTGCTGATACCTTCAATCGCGTGGTATTTGTTTCACAGGGGTATACTATTGGCTTGGGTGAGCAGTTGATGAAAACGGTGAAAGGACTATAAGAACAGCAACAATAGAGTGGGAGAGGCTTATTTGCAAGCCTCTTCCATTTTTTGTATCACTTCCGGTGAGGGCAACCCCTCTGTCATTCCTGTCAGCAATAAACTGAAGTTATCGGCTAACACTTCTTCCGGGTCAATGATGTATTGAGTATTACGTCCCATTCTGTCATAAAAATCAGAGGCTTCGTTAATAGAGTAAACCACTGTCTTACCTTCTTTCTCAATTGCTTTGCAGGTATTCTTGTCGATGGGAACGAGGCCAATGTTGAGGTATTGGAAGAAGCTGCCTCCCTCATAAGGTCTGGTTGAATAAATAACCATGCAGCAATCTTTCTTTTCACCGTTGATGGTAAAAGTAGCATAGCTGTCGTGGCGGATAACATCTGGATTGGAGATAAACCGTTCTTTCAACTCTTCGGGAAATTCTATTTCCTTCGGAAGAATATTAAAACCGATGATGCTGTACATCTTCTTGCGGAAATCCGGATTGTTCCGGGTAAGGACGTGAAATGCTTCATGTGCCAACAATTTGGTTACATATTCAGGATGTTCGAGCAACCTGTCGATAAGTACGATGTAAGTATCTCGGGTATATCCTCCCGCACCACCTTCTTCTTTTATCGTTGACTTTATCAGTCTGACTTCTTCCGGGAAAGGAAGTTTCAGCTCTTTTTCACGGATAATCTGATTGATGGATTGAGATGACTTCTGAAGCAGAGCCGTTTCCTCATCATTCCAATTACGGGTCTGTGCGCCGGCAAACTGCAAATATCCCTGTTTTCCGCCTTCGATGCCAACGGTATGTGAAGCCAAGTCAAATGAGCTCCATCTGCGGATATGCTCATCTTCTTTCTGAAGTAGGAGTGCGGCTTCTTCCTGTTTCAGGAAAGTAGGGACAATGCTGTCGGAAGTGGAGTTTGAGTAACTTTGATTTTTAGCTTCATGCGCACATGATATGCTGAGGATAGTTAATAAAGTGATTACACTTAATGCCTTCATATTGATTGTTTTAAATTAATTCTTAATGGGACCGGTCAACGACTTTATTGTTCTTTTTACGCGTTCTGCGGTAGTGATGGGGCGACGATACTCTTCTATGTTCACAGTACCTCCCATCGAAACTGTTCCGTTCCTGTGCAGCATTTTGCTTTCGATGGTCTCTCTTGCTGAGAAGTGGAACTCCCGGATACCGGTTTCCGTGGCGATGTGAGCGATATTATTTTCATTTACTCCGCAACCTGCCAGTAGGATAATGCGCCCGTCTGCCTGCTGCTGCAATTTCTTTAATAAAGGAATGCCCTGTTCGGCCGTGGCCTGTGCACCGGAAGTAAGAATACGGTTACAACCTAACTCTATGATTTGCTCCAGCGCTTCCTGCGGATTGCGGCATACGTCGAAAGCACGATGGAACGTAACGGACATACCTTGTGAAACTTCGATCAGCTGCCTCATTAAGGACAGGTCTACATCTCCTTTAGCGGTAAGACAACCGAATACAACTCCGTCTGCTCCCAATCGACGGGCGTTGTCGATATCCTTCAGCATAATGCGTTGCTCGATGGGGGAGTACAGAAAATCTCCGCCACGGGGACGGATGATGACGTGCAGAAGAGTCTTTGTTAAGGCTTCTCGGGCAATGACGATATCTCCGTAGGATGGGGTAGTACCCCCTTCCGGTATTCCGGCGCATAATTCCACCCGGTTTGCTCCTCCTGCCTGTGCAGCAAGGCAACTCTCCACGGAGTTGGCACAAACTTCAAATTGATATTGCTCCATAATTGATAATCAGGATTACTTGGTTTGTAGATGCAAAAATAAGAAACTGTTTCGTGAATGACAAAGAAAACAAAAAGAGGCAGGGATTTTTTGTTTCCCCACCTCTTTATCACTAGTTTCAATCTTTACAATTTATTTCGCATAACTTACTGCACGTGTCTCACGGATTACTGTGATCTTCACCTGTCCCGGATAAGTCATCTCATCCTGTATCTTCTTCGCAATTTCACCGGAAAGGTTTTCAGTCTGCTTATCGTCAATCTTATCAGCACCAACGATTACACGCAACTCGCGACCTGCTTGGATAGCATACGTCTTTGTCACACCCGGATAGGCCATTGCCAACTGTTCCAGATCGTTCAGACGCTTGATGTAAGCCTCAACAATTTCGCGACGTGCTCCCGGACGGGCACCTGAGATAGCATCACATACCTGTACGATGGGCGCCAGAAGGCTCGTCATCTCCACTTCATCGTGGTGGGCACCGATAGCGTTGCAGATATCTGGTTTTTCTTTGAATTTCTCAGCCAGCTTCATACCATAGAGTGCATGCGGCAATTCCGGCTCTTCATCGGGCACTTTACCTATATCATGCAGCAATCCGGCACGTTTTGCTTTCTTGGGGTTCAGACCCAGTTCCGATGCCATCACAGCACAAAGGTTGGCTGTTTCGCGGGCATGCTGCAACAGGTTCTGACCGTATGAAGAACGATATTTCATCTTACCGATAATACGGATCAGTTCAGGATGCAAACCATGGATACCGAGGTCAATCGTAGTACGTTTACCGGTTTCGATGATTTCTTCTTCCACTTGTTTGCGTACTTTAGATACAACTTCTTCGATACGTGCCGGGTGGATACGTCCGTCAGTCACCAACTGATGTAGTGCCAGGCGGGCTATTTCACGACGTACAGGGTCGAAAGCTGATAATACGATAGCTTCGGGCGTATCATCTACCACAATTTCCACACCTGTTGCGGCTTCAAGCGCACGGATATTGCGGCCTTCGCGACCGATAATACGTCCCTTGATTTCGTCTGATTCAATGTGGAATACGGTCACTGAATTTTCGATGGCAGTTTCCGTAGCTACACGCTGTATGGATTGTATAACGATACGTTTTGCTTCTTTGCTGGCAGTCAGCTTGGCATCGTCCATGATGTCATTGATGAAGGACTGTGCCTGCGTCTTGGCCTCTTCTTTCAAAGACTCGATCATACGTTCTTTGGCTTCGTCGGCCGAGAGTCCGGAAATGGTTTCCAGTTTTTCGATTTCCTGCTGTTGCAGTTTATCCAGTTCGTCTTTCTTCTTGTCGATAATAACCAGCTGGGCTTCCAGGTTTTCTTTCACCGCTTCAGCTTCTGATTTCTTACGCTGTATCTCTTCTTGGCGTTGGTTCAGCACCAACTCACGTTGTTTCAACTTGTTCTCCGCTTGCTGAATTTTCTGGTTGCGGATCGCTACCTCTTTCTCCAAGTCTGCTTTTTTGTTCAGGAACTTCTCCTTTACTTCGAGCAACTTATTCTTTTTAATCACTTCCGCTTCAGCCTCGGCTTCTTTCAGAATGTTGTCATATTTGGACTTCAAACCGTGCTTGAAGAACATGTACGACAGAAATCCACCGATAATGAAACAGGCAATGGATACTAGTATTGTTACTGTCATTTCAATTTGTTTTAAGTATATAAATAAAAAACGCACTGCAGGAAAGCCACCCTCATTCTTTTTAAGAGGGATACTTTCACACAGTGCGTGGATTTTCTAATTCTTTTGCTGGCTCTGGTGTTCTAAGGAAAAGCTTCCAGACGTTTACAGTCCTTTGAAGTATGTTTCCAACACCTCTGTCAGTTCTTCTATCTTGTCGGCATACGGACGAGTATCGTTTCGGTTTTTCATTTTCAGGTTCTCCAAAGCAAATTGATAGGCCACCATGGCTATAATTTTTTCGGGAGTCACATTCTGGTAATGTTCTCGATACGCATTGAGCCGTATATCCACCTGTTTGGCGGCTTCTCTTACCATTTCTTCCTCCTCGCGCAGTATGGTGAGGGGGTAGGTTGAGCCTGCCATTTGCAGGTTTATCTTTATTTTATCGTTCATACATCTCGTTATTCATTCAACAAAGCGATGCATTTATCGACTTCACGCACTAATTTGGACAATCGCAGTTTCGTCTCTTTTACGTCGCTGCCGTTAAGGCTGATTGTCATTGCTGTTTTTAGGTTCGTATAGTCATCTTCCAAAGCTTCATATTCGGCATGTACCTGCTCGCATTCTTCTTGTTTAGTTTTTAGAAGTTGCTTTAATTCAGCATTTTCACGCCTCAATTCATCATGCAAAAAGATCAAATGGCGCAGTCTCGCTTCAAAGGTACTTAATCGCTTCTTTTCTTCGTCAGTCATTACTATACCAAAATTGTACACAAAAATACAATTAACTTGGAGATTACAAAAACTTTTCAGGGAAAAATGTTGTAGGAGAGGTGAAATAACCGGAAAAAGGAATTTGTGACGTTTGAAAATGGAATCTTCGGCGGTGGCTAAAAACTATATCAATTTGTACATTTTACTAATCTTTATAATCGGCAAATCAAATCCTGCAAATAAAAAAAACAAATCGTATAAATTTCACTTTGGGCAACCTTTCCCGGTTGCCCTTATTATATTGTCAACTTCAAAAACATTCTCTACATTTGCCACATTAGGAATGTAATGTGCTGATGATATGAACGGACAAACAAAAATCCAGCTCATGCTTGAACTGAAAAACAAGGTTCGCATGGGGCTAAACCAAGCAAAGAAAGACACTTTCAATAGCGTCAATACTATGCAGGCAAAGATGAACTCATTGAAGTTCAACTTTGCTAAGAACAGTAAAGAAATAGCTGCCGAAGTCCCTATGATTGGCAGTGCTCTAAAACTTATTTCTAACCCTCTTACATTCACTGCCGCAGGTATACTTGCTATAGGTAAAGGGATAGACTATACCACAAAGAAAGCCGCAGATTTCAATACTGAATTTCGTGCTTTGTCCAATCTAAACCTTGACAAAAGCAAAAAAGAAATATCTTCTTTACAACGTATGGTCTTGGGAACAGCCTTCGATAAAGGTTTTAGTACCACACAAACCGTTGCTGGCTACTTTGATGTACAAAGTACCACAGGTAAGTTTGGCAGTGAAGTAAGGCGCATAGTTGAAAAGCAAGGTGAATTCGCTAATCTTATGCAGGCAAATTTCAACGATTACATTGCTGGAACTGCCAAGGGTATGGCAAACTTTGGCTTTGGTGCAGACAAACTGGATGAGTTTAACCGTTCCGCATACGCAACTGTCAAAGTCGGTGTAACCACCTTCGATCAGCTTGCAAAGGTACAATCTGTTTATGCTGGTGCTGCTGCCTCCAATAACCAAACCTTTGATACAGCTAATAAACTACTTGCTTTGTTTACTATCAAAACTAAATCTGTTGATGAAGCTGCTACATTGACTAAATCTATGTTCAATGACTTGACTAAAGACACTACGATAAAAGCCTTTAAGAAGGTAGGTCTCAGCATATACGACAATAATGGCAAAATAAAACAGGCCGACACACTTATGCTTGAACTGAATAAAAAGTTCGCTGGTCTTGACAAAGATAAAAAGGTGGTAACCCTCAAGAATCAATTCTCTGGTTCCGAAGGACTTATTGCTATGATACAAGCAGCTACAGACAAGAGCGGCCAACTGCAAAGTACCTTCAATAGCTTCAGTGAAACGAAGTTAGACATGGATAAAACTATGGAATTGGCTAAAAATGATCTGAACTATAAAAATGAAATTCTGCGCAACAAATTAAATGCAATGGAAATAGAAATAGGAATCTCTTTACTTCCTTTAAAAACAAAGATTGCTGAACTAAAACTTGCGGCTATTGACCTTGTAAACACTTTAACATTGGGCAGTAATGGTGATAGAAATAAGGGTTTCACTTATGCAAACGACAAATATGCTGGACTCTTGCAAAATGCTCCAGCTATGAACGAAAAAGAATTTCAAACAAATCTTGCGGAGATTCTTTTAGATATAAAACAGACGGAAAGAACTTGGAAGAATAGCGATGACTGGCTCGGAAAACAAACAAAAGCAATAACGACTGCTTATTTAACAAAAAAAGAAGGCTTATTTGGATGGAATAAAGTAAAAGCCTATTTGGACTTTCTTAAATTACCTTCGGGCGACACCTATGCAGGGATGCTCACTCAGTTGACAGGAATAAAGGACGAATTTATAAAAACGTGGAAGACCGCCTACAAAAACAAGCCTTCTCTAATCACTCTAATCACCCCAAAAGGCGACAAAACCGACCCCAACAACCCCGTCACCCCTCCCGTCAGTGATGGTGTTGGTACCGTCGTCGGCTCTGCCCGCCAAATCCGTAACCTCACAGTTAACATCGAAGCCTTTAACAAAGGTGGCATCAATACCGCAAACACAACCCTCCAACACATGGAACCTAATCAGATTGAAGAATGGTTTATCGACATGTGTATGCGCATCGTGCGTAGCATTGAAACCACCTATTAATAACAATTTAAACCACGTTTAAACACTATGCAACCCGATTTTAAACACCTCATCCGTATCTGCGATAACATCAACCGCACCATCACACGCATCCCCCATAAGGCCGCAGTTCTTGCCGTCAACTTCTCCAAAGAACGTTTCATCAAAAAGAACTGGCTTGATGACCGTGAGTATCCGTGGCCTAAAACAAAAAAGCGAAAAGGCTCGACCCTAATAAAAAGCGGACGCCTCAAAAGAAGCATCCGCCAAGTTCATGTTGGCGCAGACTACGTCATTATCGGAACCGATGTCCCCTATGCCCGTGCTCATAACGACGGCCTAACTGTCGAAGGCACCGAGACAGTACGTGCCCACGACCGAAAAAGCCATAAGCGCAAAGCCTATACCCGTTCTGGTAAACGAATCAAAGCAGGAACTGTCCGTGCTCATGGCGTTAAATCTCATACCCGAAAAATCAAACGTTCCTTTGCGCAACGTCAGTTTATAGGGCAATCTAAATATCTTTCTGACAAAATTGCAGAAATGATACAAACTGAGCTAAATAGAGCTATACAACTATAACTTCTCTATTTCTATAATATTCAAAGGAACATAAATGTAAGAACCCGAAGAAGCGACTCCCCAAAGAATACTGAAACCATCTTCCCCGACTTCTACGGTTTGTTCTAACCACTGGGTCAAATTATTTTTAGGATTAAAGTCCGTAGGTAGTAAAAAATCTGTTTCTGCACTACTTACAGATACTTTCCATTTAGAACGTGCAGCATCCGTAGCAGCATTTATAGTAGAACAGAATAACCTAATTTTATAAGTACCAGCAGAAAGACCTTCCATCTTAAATTCCCTATACTTTTCAGAATTACCTCCTGTACAGATATTGCGTTCTAAAATCTCGTCAGGATATATACCGCTATTGTTCCCGGTAGAAGCACCTTTCTGTGATTCCATCATGTAACTCGTACCTTCTGAATCTACCTTAGTAATAGTTCCTAATTGTTGCCCTGTTGTAGTATAGAGATTTCTAACTATATTTTGAGTTTGAAGTGCTACTTTAACCAATTGGTTTGTCTCATCGTATAGCTCTCCCACACCACCTAATACGTTGAACGTCCATCCAATTGAAATAACAATTTTTTCACTGGGTTCTACAATAGTAATACTACTATGTTTAATCTCAGTTAGATTTCCTTCCGCATCCTGTAACTGTCCATACACCGTTTTTGAACCAATAGAAGTAAATGTGTAATTAACACTATCAGAGTAATCCACCCACTCAACACCTGTAAGGTCGGCTACTTCACCCAACCTATATTTGGTAGGAGCAAATGAACCCGCATAAGTAAAGGTTACAGGAATGATTAATGAAGTTGAAGTAATTTTGCCCCCATTTAAAATCAGAGCTTCCAACGTTAACGGAGTACTTACATATTCAATGGTAGCTGACTTAGTATCACTTATAGCTTGACCTTTACTAATTTGCGCATAAACAGTCTTTTGCCCAAATCCATCAGACAGGGCAAATTCAACCGTATTTCCTTCCGGTATGTTCTGCCAAGTAGCTGATGATAAATCTGTACTCTCACCAATTCGATAGCGAGTAGCTGCCCCTGTATAATTAAGTAGAACACTGACATCGCGTTCTTGGGTTGAAGAGTTTCCACTATTCATTGAAATGGAAAGTAATTCTACGGACTCATCATCAACAGCATCCGATTTATATTTACCCATATAAGGTCCAATGGGACATACTGTATTATACCAATTCAAATATCCTCTATAATCGAAACTGAAGGTAGTACCAAGACCTGCACTTATCAGAGAACTATCAAAAGCAATACGATAATCTCCACTTACGTAGTCTGCAATTTTTAAATCAATAGCTTTCTGATACAAATCAGAGTAAAGAAAAACCTCATTATTGACAGCTTGAGACTCCCAGACAGCAAGTGTCTCCGGTGTCATGTTTCCAAACAATTGACCGTTATTAGCTATAATATTGTCATACATGTGCACACCTCTTATCTGTACGGTGTTACGTCCGTTAGCTGTCATTCCAGGCGTAGAAATTACATTGTTATGAAATACAATCTGTAAGTCATTATTTATAACTCCACTTCCTGCAGGAGCGTTAGTCGGATTCTGTTCGGGCGTATCGTAGGAAAATAAAAATTGTACCCCCATTCCGTACTTTGATTGTGCCACATTATTGAATATCTCAATATTACCGATTGGACCTACTTGCAAGTTTGCTCCATGACTATCAAGCAGAAAATTATTATAGCATTTACCTGAAAAACTCTGAATGGATAGTCCACTTGTTTGAGCTGACTCATTTTTATAGGCACAATCATACAACCTATTGTAACACACTTCACCTACTGAATTGGATATCTGTACACCGTCATAGCCTGTATGTTCAGTATTATTTCGATAAAATCGGAAATTTGTCAGATAATGGGCTTTCTTTGTATATGAGTATCCTTTGATATAAGTTACGTCTTCACCTTTCAAATTTTTAAATGTAACAGTTTCGCCTGTATAAACAACTGTTGATTTTTCGGGAGTATAATAGCCTATATACCAACCCTCACTATCGGTATCATGCACATACATGTGATGCAGCCAAAGATTATTTAGCTCAAAATTTTCATTCCAGTACCAAGGATTAGAAGCTGTCGGATCGGTTTTTATAGATATACCCGCAAAACTACAAGCGAGTATCTCAAGTTCAAAAGCTTCAAAGTATTTACTTCCGTCCGGAACTTGCAAATGAATAACCGGCCATGTAATCTTATGGTCGGGATTACGATCTAATTTAATACCCTTAGAAAGATTGTAATATCCTCTTCCATCTAATACGACATGCCACATGGAAACAAAGCATATAGTATTCCAACTTGTACCATAAAGTGCCAATGGCGTGTTCTGGTCAATAGTTACCACCAACGGATTATTCTCAGAAAATTGCGGGGAAGGGCTTTGCTGCGGATTACCCTTAATCTCCGTATTAGCCAACCTCAAACGTGAAGTACCGTTTTCCACAGCTTTCTTTAATACAAGGGTATAGGCATCATAACCGGATGGAAGGCTATCAAGATTGATATCTTTATAATAGTTTGTGTCCGGAATAGTAAAAACCATATAGCAATCGTTTACTCCGGTTTCATAAACATCAATCTTTGCATCGGGATATCCGTCAGATACAATGCTCATTTTCGGTTCCTGTCCTTCCGATGGTTTAGCAGCCAAACGAGGAGTTATTGTAATCAGTTTATTAATGCGCTTACTGATAGTCTTCTGAGTACCTGTATCATAATACCGTGTTTCCACATCATAGATTCCTCGGGATGGAATATTTATTTCCGTAGAAGTCAGTAACCCACCTGTAAGAGTGAAATCAGTTTGTGTACGATGAGCAATAACATCCTCAGGAACACCGCTATCTCCGTTTTCTTTCAGAATAAACACTTCAAGCGTATGCTCACGTGATAAATCATAACCATTATCCGACATTATATTTATCGTGAAATTCTGGTCTGTACGGCTTATTTCTGAGGACACACCGACATCGTGATAAGGAAGTATCTGATTCTGCATTGCATACAGGTAACGTACTAATACAGTGGAAAACAATTCTTCCGCATTACGATAATTTACCGCCCGTACCTCTTGCCTTAAATCGCCCTCAGTACTCACGGGAACTGTTACCGAAGTATTCTGCGAAGTATTATCAATCGTTTCTCCCGCAGAAATGGAAGTGTCAGAGGTACTTCTTTTTGTAAAATACATCTTTTGTGCCCATTTTGTCACCGCTTCCAAAGTAACCGTTTCACCTACAAGCGGAAAAGCGTTGCTAACCTTCGTTGCTAATTTAACACGTCCAATACCACCAATTAGCTTATTTACATATTCCTGATTACTCATAACTTTCTTCTTTAATGTTCAACGTGTAATTGTTATCTTCTACGTACATACCTGTTTCCTCATTATATGTACATTGCAAAGATGCTGTGACTATTTGACCAAAGCGGATGAACGAGTGTCCATTATCTGAGGTAAACAGAGACTTGATGAAAAGATTTCTATTCTTGGAATTAACTCTTACAGTTATAATATCATCCGTAGGAACTATGTAAACAATAGAATTACTAAACGTTTCAAGGTCTGCCATATTAGTACCTTCATACCCTGTACTGGCATCTGTCGTTTCATCCCATTGTTCGCCAAATAGGTTATATGCACCCGGAGACACATTGTTAATAGATGCACGTAAGTAATCTATATCAAACTCCGGTGCGTATTCTTTATTTGATAGATAGGTATTTTTTAATGATTCCAGTAGTTTGTAGTCCGTACCTCCTTCGTCAATGTTCAGTATATTATCGGCATTACTCAATGCGGTTGAATCTGCCTCGTAACCCCGATTTTTATATTCTCCCAATTTTCTTGTTTCAAAAGAAAAGTCCAAATAATCACCTTCATTAATCTCAGCTTTTACCGGAGAAAAATTAATAAACCTTTCCGATGGGTTATTATTCCAAAATGCAGAAGCATAAATGTTATTACTTGAAAGATATTCTTTCACACCACCACTGTTGTTGAGGAAAGCAACATACGCTTTTCCTAATTTATTAATAAAGATATTATTGTAATTTGCCAGCTTCTCAAAATTACCTGATAAAAACTCCTGTGATGATGAGTACTCACCATTAAAGTAGACAGTGTTATTGTCAACATTGAGTTCTTTAATGCCTGAACAACCAAACATTCTTCTGACATAAGCGTACAGACCACCTGTAATATTGGAATGGAACAGATTACTTTTTATATTGAAGCGCTGCATATCTCCGGAAATACTGAAAGGCTGTCCTGCACAATTTTTAATTGTATTTCTAACCAAATCAAATTCACTGACTCCGCCGATAGAACATGCGTATTCAATCATGCCTGTGCCGTCAATAGTATTATCCGCCAATTTCAAATAAGCATTATTTCCAGAAATAGACAATACATTTGCGTGACCTAATCCACCAGCGTTTATGTAGTAATCTCCTTTAAGATAAGAACGGTTTATTTCTGCACTATCTATCCCATTCATATACACTACCACCGAAGAAGCTCTATCAAAATTACAGGAGTCTATTAGTGCATTAGAGACATTTTTTAATCTCAAACAATACCATGTGTGCCACTGTTTTCCGGAACTGTCCGTATAGTAGCCATTGAACTTACAGTTATGCAGAGCCACATTCTTAACCTTGTCCGTAGCGTCATTGCTACGTACCATAATAGCCGCAAGTTCTTCCGGAGAAGAAGCACCGGAGAAGTTACAGTAATTAAGCATGGAAACGCCTTTAATAAACAAATTATCCACATTCTCAAACAACAATCCACCCAACCATCTGCAATTGATGGTGTATAAATCGTTGCCATTGATAGTCAAAGTATAAAGGCTGTCTTTATTCCAATCAGTTAAGGTAGATGTCCAGATTCCATAAGTTGAGTTCCATTGTGATCCGCGGATTTCCATAGCTTTCTTTACACAGGAAATCATAATATCCTTTGTGAGCTTATCCGGATAATCCTCTTTAATTGCGGCAATACATTCTCCAAGTCCCGAATAATAAACGGATGGTTTGTCACTGCGGATGAGGAAGTCCGTGTCGGTTTGCACCAACATTTCCTCCATCCACACATACATGGTATGATCAGAAGCCAAATTTTCAAAGGTATATTCTGATACGGAGCCTTGACTTACTTGGTCTACGTTTAATTTTTGTACCTGATATCCGTCTTTAGGAATAACCTTAATAGTAACGGTTCCTGTCTTAGCGGCTGTAATATAATAGTTACTTTTATCTTCCGATTCCACGACGTTTATAATATCTCCTGTAGCGGAAATCGTACATTGTCCAACATTAGCCGGATTTATGGAAATTCGTATAGAAATAGTCTCTAAAACACCTCCCTTAGCTTTGATAACTTGATTATTGCCATCCCAATAAACCGTATCATTATCAATGTGCTTCCGTAATTTGTAGACAAATTCGTCTCCCCATTCTTCCCAACCTTCATCCGTGAAAGTTCGTTGATAAACGCCGTCAAGTTCATAGCGTTTCTGCGAAGTTACCGAATATCCATGACTACTGACTACAAGAATACCGTTAATCTCTCCTGTACCGTCCTGTAGAGAATAAGTATAATATCCCGGTTCGGTCAAATCATCAAATTCATTCAAAAGTATGCTGCCAAGCGGAACGAACGTACCCGCTCCACCAACTTGCCCTACAATGTCCACCAGCAATCCCCCAACACGTGAAGCCGTATTCCTGCCAATCCGCACTTCATCCCTGATCTCTTTTGCCCGTTTTAATAAATCATTCATCTTTCAATCCTTTATCTGTTATGCTATCGGACACGCCCCAAAATTCTCCACATACGCCTCGTCCGTCTTCACCGTCACCCCGTTTTCAACGCCTTCCACATACGTCTTAAACGCATCCAGTCGCACCTGATATTCCGCAACCGCCAACTTTGCCAGTTCTTCCGCTGTCACCGCCGCGTAATTACCAAACGCATCCGTCACCTTATACATCCTCGGATATCCATTCACCATAACACCCCCAATCTTTTTTGTTACGGTCAGTTCCATTCCCCTTTGCATTCCTGTATTGATTATAGCCATATTATATCAGTCTAAATTCATAAACATACTCATCATCTTCCGTTATTCCCAGACGAACGGAACTCTCCACAATCGCATTTCCCCCAGTGGCATCAACCGGAAATATCACTGCCTGATTCTCCTTTGTGCTTGTATAGTGTACAGTCCTTTCCGTTGTTTCGCTGCCAACCTTAAAATGAATAGGCAGAGGTTCCGACACCGGATACTGTGCCGTTACCTTCAAGTCGAAGCCATATCCCAGAACATCAGCCTCCACACTATTATCCCGCTTGCCTTTAAGTTCACACACAAACCCTGTCCACTCACTCTCCATACTCACCAGCTCACATACAAACCCTGTCCATTGTGCCGTTATCATAATCCCTGCATTCTCGTAGCCGTACGATTTTCCCGCCAGCTTATACCTGTCTAAAAGTGCAAAAAGCCGCCTTTCCTTATCCACATCCACAAAAGTCGTTTTGATAATGAAATCTATCGGCTTTCCGTTCCCTTCCTCAATCCGCACATCCAATCCCAGTTCATCCCGTATAATCTTCTGCAACATGCACACCTGTGGAGTTCCCGCCACCTTTGTCCTCATCTTCTTTTGCCATGTCACAAATTCCTCATACAGCATCCTGATCGGCAGCGTTAGCACCATGCACACCGCAATCATCCCCGTCACCCGCAACTTTTCCGGTAATCGTTCAATTATCCACTTCCTCCAGTCCATCAGTCAATAGCATAAACAATATCACCTTCTTCCCGCACATACACAAACGCACCACTTTCCGCATCAATACGCCTCCGGTCTTCCAGCGTTCCCTTCCACGTCGTCCCGTCCAGCGTCACATCCTTCACCCCCTCAGCCTGTTGTATCACATCAATCAATTTTGATGCATACATCACACCTCCATACTCCAGTCCGTTCAGATATCCTTCAATAGCTTCCTCTACAGGGTTTCCCCCGCCATTCAGTCTTGCACCAGTGCTGTCCAGCACCAGCGCATCATAATACACATGCAGATGTACCCTTAGCTCATCTGGTGTCTCGCTCACAAAAAGATAATGAGTCCCGGCCGCTCCCACCTGCCTCATATAAGTTTCAAAAGACGTTCGTACATCCCCCGTCAGTGGTTGCTTTCCGGCATCACTGAAATACACTTTCAACTTTGTCACCCCCTCATCCGTCACCTGACGCACTGCCACATTCTTCACCACTTGTTTCGCCTCATCCGTCACGGCATATTCAAACTTATACGCTTTCTCATTATATTCCAGTGCATCACCCTTCTGGAATTCCAGTGCCTTCGCATAATACCATCTTTCACTTGTCACATATCCCTCATCAATAACCGCTTCCGTCTCACTTCTGAAAGCATCCCAAATTTGCTCCAGCATCCATGTCGCCGCTGCCCACACATCAATCAGTCTCGCCTCAATACTCACTTTCGAAAATTGCTCGTCAAAGCTCTTAGTCGTATCCAGTCCGTAAAGTTCCTGAAGCGTCACGTTGTCCACGAATGTCGCTTTCAATTGTGTCTTTATATCCAGTATATCCCGTGCCATACCTCTCAGTTAAAAGATAAATCAAATGTATCATCGAACACCCTTCCAACAAGTGCTGTCGCTGGTCTCACGTCTTGTGCTGCATAGTACTGCACTATCCCTTTGTTCATCACCTTTTCCGGTGCATACTCCAGCATCAGCCCCGGTTCCAGCACATCCGTCACTTCCAGTCCATTCTCTTCCGCCAGTATGATCGCGCCGTCAGCGTTTCCATATACCCGCAATGCAATGTCTGCCAGCGATTGCCCGGCCAATACCATATACTTCATCTTTCCCCCTTTTTCACCTTATACCTGAACCATATCCCTGCACCAGCCGTAACAATAATCCATGCCACCCAGCCGCTTGTATAAAAAAATACCTCACCGAACCGTTTCTTTTCCACCACCATCCGTGTTTTTTCCTTCTTCTCCACAGTAGCCGAATCCGTCCTTTCCCTCCAAAGTGTATCATGCCTTTCCACATTGATAAACACAAACCTGACCTGTCCCGGAATACTATCTTTATTCTCTATCGAATGAAATAGTTTTCCACCTCTCACCGATGCATCACTCTTTGCATACGAAGTCTCCAGATGGGAAACACTATCCGTTATATTACTGCTTTTCTCCATCAGTCCGTGCATCATCATCAGGCTGTCCTTGTACACTTCCGTCCTTCGCTCATACCGCAAAGCCAGTTCCTTCAGTTCACTCACCAGCTTTCTGTAATCCGTCAGCTCCGTACTCACTTTCCTCGTCCCGCATGCACAAAAGCACATCATCAGGCAAATCATATACATAATCTTTCCCATACCTCTCATCTTTCTGGTTTCACAATCACCGGGCGCAGGAAATTCACAAACTCATCCTTCACCTCGAAACAGGGACATTCTTTCAGCCATTCCCACCGTTCCACAATCCCATTTCCGTCTTTATCCGGTGAAGTATCCCTGTGTCCCAGCACATCCACTATCTCATATCGTTTGCAGATGTCCGCCACCAGCTCTCTCATAGCCCTTTTCTGTGCATCCGTCCGCGTATCCTTCGCCTTTCCGTTCCTGTCCAGTCCGCCCTCGTAGCAAATCCCGATAGAGCAACGGTTATAGCTGATTTTCTCTCCCGGCACGAGGCAGTTATCATGCGCCCCGATTTCGTTCTCAGCCCGCATCTTCACCACCCGGCCATCCTTCCTGATGTAGTAGTGATAACCCCACTTACCGAATCCGCGAGCCACATGGCTCTCATTTACCTGATTTTCCGTAAACTCCCTGTCCTCCCGTGTCGCCGAACAATGTATCACAATATAAATAGGTTTATTCATTCCTCTTTTCCTCCTTATTATTAGCGTTTAAATACCGTTTAAATCGATAAGTATAATCCACTCCGAACAATGCCCCCGCAAATGTTGAAATCTCGCCGTAGGCTACCAGAACAGAATTGTGGATTTCTCCCGTTGGAGCCACCCAGAACCCGCAGAACACAAGCACCAACCCCGACAGCGTCAGGAACACCGCAACCCCCAATTGTATATTCATTCTCTTTCTCATTTTATACCTCCCTTCTCTCACTTCGTATCAATCACCAGTTCCCCCGTGTCAGAGACCTGCACATCCGCTTTATACCCGTCCAGTTCCAATTGTGTTTGTACATCCGCCCGCATCTCCGCAGCCCTTCCCACACTCTTCAGATATCGTTCCCCCACACCCAGCACCGGATAATCCTTGAAATCCCCTTTATTCGACGCCACAATCAGCGCCACATGGTCATAGTCACTCTCATCCACCACCAGCCCCTGCGTGATAAGTCCGTCAGCGTCCTTCATCACCTTCACCTTCAGCTCCCCCCGCTCGTCCAGCACAATTCCCCGTCTTCCCATAACCCTTCATCTTTAGTGTTTCACCTTTTTGTTCTCATAATCCCCTCTATCCAGCTTCTTTGCCTTCGATGCGATTACCGCCGCCGTCCCGCTTTGAGCCGATGCCGACCCGGTCGTACTCACCTGATGCGTATGCCCGTTAAAAGCCTCCACCAGATCATTCACCTTATCCGTCAGTTTCCCAATATCAATCATCCCTCCAAGTTCCCCGCCGTTCATCACAATTCCCGCAGAAGACATACTCATAGTCATATTGCCCGTCTTTATCTCAATCCTTTCAATTTTCGACGTAGCCAATACCATTCCTTCGGCCATCCCCATTTGGAGTACCATCACATAACTACCCGTGGCAGGTATTATCCTGAAAACATCCTTTACCCTTTCATCAATCACAGCATTCAGCCTCACCTCATGCATTTCCGGTTTCCCTTCCCGTTCCACCGTGCATGTTCCTTCCTGTTCATTCACATCCTTTACGGTTCCCACGTCCACCCGACAACCCATCCCACCGCCTGCAGCCCGTCTTGCCAGTGTTTCAATCAATTCCTCAAAAGCCTGTTCCGCATTCATTCTACCTTATACCCCAGTTTATTTATTCTTTCAAAAAAAGCATTCCCATACCTCACCGCTACGCTTTCCACCAGATACTTTCCGTTCCTTTCCGGTTCCCGTGCCGATATCAGTTTCAGCGTATCCCCTGCATTTGTCCTCGGCAGGCCGAAGCCCGTCACTGTCCCGTCAAACCCGTCAAAAGACACCCTTTTATACTCCGCCAATGCTAGTTCCCTCAGCTCTTTCGCTGTTTTATTCGCATAGCTCAGCGTCTTCACCGTCGCAAACTGTTCCTTGCTTCCCACCGTTTCCGTCGTCTTTTTCCCGTCCCGACTATAGCTCACAGCCTTTATCCTTATGTGTTTGTCTTCCTTGCGTTTGTATTTCAGATTACCTTTCTTCACGTTCTTTTCAAAGTCATACACATGCACCTGTTTTGCCACCGCCATCTCAAACTTGAACTTACACACCAGCTTCCTTCCTCGTATCGCCGAATAGAAACCATACTGTTCCTTCAGCACCCTCAACACCGCCAGCGTACTCTGGTTATCAATCTGAAACTTCCCTAACTTCGCCTCATGGCATTCTATCTCATACCCCGGTGCAATGTATTCCAGCACCTCTCTCAGTGTCACCTCCTTCCAACTCTTCACAAAAGAATTCTGCCTCATGAAAAACGTCTCGTCATCCAGATACAACTTCATCGGAAACCCGCTCTCGATCTCCCGTATATACCCCTCAAATTCCACAGCCAGCTCCCCGTTATATCCCAGTTCCAGCTTTACCCGGTCTCCCACGGAAATAAACTCTTTCAGTTCCCCCTGCTCGCTCCCATATCGCCGTGGTATCACTACCGTAGCCTTATCCCCGAACGTCTCCACCGTCTTGCTTATCTCCGCGCTTGAAATCCGGTCAAGTACCGCCTTCCTGCCACCCAATTGCTGTTCAATAGTCAGCCGCGAACACAAATTCAAATACAACATAACCTATTGAATTAAAGAGAATACAGCAGGCTTGATACTCTTTGCTACCAGCGAATACTTCACCGTATCCGGAAAACCTTCGACAGGTTCAAAACTCTGTTCCCGAAAATAGATAGACCTTATCCCCAAGTCCAGCAGTAGCGGGCACGCCACGTCTATCACATCATTTATCTCAAAGAACTCCGCCAACAGCTTCACCTTTTCCCCCGGATATCCGTGTTCATCCATATCCACCACCAGCCCGTCTAGTTCTATCTCCCACGAATTCACCCCGAAGTTTTCCACTACTTCCGCCTCATTGCCTCCGTCTATCACCGTTACCGTGATATTCTTCGTCCTCCTGAATCTCATAAGAGGAGGCGGAGCAAACACGCCTGTACTGTTTTCCTTCAGACTGCCGAACGAAAAATTCATTTCCTTCCCCTCATGCTTCATCACCATTTCCGCCCAAGTCCAGTCTGTAGGAGCATATACGGCCGCGTCATACTTCGCCTCATTACCGTTTCTACCTTTCCATTTCGCCTCATTGAAGGCTATGCCCGCTTTAAAGATGCCCGCATTGGCCAGCCCTTCCGCTTCCCCCGCCAGTGTACCCGAAACGAATCCCCAGGCACTCTGATACCTCGCTATCAAATCAACAATATATCTCATGTCCGTCTATTCGTTCAGTTTCACACCCAGCATTCCATTTCTCGCCAGCCATTCCATTTGCCTTACCTTTTCCGCCCAAACCTCATCCGGCAAGTCTTCCGGGAAAGGAATATGAAACCACAGGCTCAACATCGCATTATACTTCCTCACATAGTCCGTGTTTGCCGTATCCAGTAGGGGCGGGCACCCGTCTACAGCATCTTTACTTCGGGCTTCTGAAAAGGGAGAAGTTCAGTAACAGCAAAGAATGCCTGATAGAACAGGTTGTCATCCTCCATCACAGCGTCCACATCCGTCAGCACACAGTTGCGCACATAAATTTCTTTCGCCTTTCCCGGATTCGTATTCTCCCATTTTTCAGCCTCACTGATAATCTTCCGGTCAGGACTCTTCACCAGCACTTCCAGCGCCACGCTTTTCTCATCCTCCGCTTTCAGTGCCACCTTTGCCAGCTTGCAACCCGGATTCTCCGCTCTCTTTTTCTCGATCAACTCCTTTGTAATTTCCATAACCTTTTAATTCTTTAATTTTTAATTTATACGTTATTGTATTCCACTTCCAGCACAAACAGTTCATACTGCTTGTTCAGTCCCATTTCCGTATTCACTTCGCGTCCCTGACTCTGGAATTTGGCCAGAATCGTATCATTCACCACTTTGTTATAACCGTCCACGAATGTCACATTGATAGGAAACGGCTTGATGCTCAACAAGTCCCCTCCGCAGGCACCTTCCAATGCCACCGCTTGGTTCATCATCATCGTAATGCTTCCCGTATGGTCTATCTTGCCCATGCTCCAGCTCGTAGCCCTGCGGTTGCCTATCGTGTGGTTTTTCTGGTGTTCCTGTGTCGTGCCGTACTCTATGGCCGTCACCTCTTCCCACACCTGCCCCAGCGCCGTTATCGTGGCATCCCCGCCGTCATACGCTTTTCCGTCTCTTCTTATCTTCATATTGCCTCCTCGTCAACTAAATAGAACTCTTAATATTCACCGTCCCTTCGATGGAACCGATACACCCCATAGGCACCCACCGAAAGAACACCTCCAGCGTCCGTTCCCCGGTCATCAGGTTACTGTCTTCATCCACTTCAGTCTCTCCGCCGCTCAGTTCCTGCTTGGCCGCCATGTTCGCAAAGATATCGTTGCCGATATCCTCAAAGTACTTCACCATCCCCGTCGTCAGCTTCCCCGTCACTGGGTCAACGGGTACCGTCGTTTTCACCTTCTGCAAGTAAGCCGCATACAGTTCCCGTATCACCTTGCAGTTCGTCCGGCTCATAGCAATAGTGCTTTCGCTCATGTTCCCATCCTTGTCCACCACAATCCGGGCGCACACATGGTCATCATTCAGACACACCACTCCGGAGTAATATTCCCCCAGAATATAACCTTTCGCATTCAGGCTCTCCAGCTCCTTCTCTTTATCCTTCACCCGCTCATGACTCGACAATCCCGCATTCACCCAGTTTCCCCGGTTCGCATCCGTCAGTATCATTGTAGCCACCTCGCCGATGTTGTACGATACAGGCTGAGCCGCCATACACCCCAACAAACTGCCTACCGCAGCATATTTCTGCGCCGCCCCTGTCAGCGTCTCGGCAAAACCCCAATCTTGACCGATCATCACGCTCACCTGCGGGCAATCCAGTGCGGCACCTTCCACCTTCAACTCCCTCATGTTCGCCATCGTTGCCGCTGTCACGGTGCTCAGTCCTGCACATTCCAGCACCACATGCACAGGTCTTCCGCCTTGCCGCGCCCAGTCTGCCAGTAATTGTGCATCCACTATGGCAGTGGTCATTTCATCCGGTATCCCGTCTACCAGCGTCACTTTATCCGGTATATAGCAAAAACCGATGTTGAACACCTGACCGTCACTATCCGCAATCAGCCCCGTCACCGCCTCATCATTAATCAGATTTGCATACTTGCCACCTTCTCCCTTAGCCACATTCAGCACGTACAACTGTGTTCCTTTACCACCCATGCGGAAGTATTCCGTAATATGGTGATACAACAACGCATTCGCTGCTTCACTGATACCGTATGCCGTCATGTCGTTCGTAGAAGTCAGCAATGCGTATTTCCCCTCTGCCAGTGTCGTCTCTCCGCTGCCCACCGCACCGAAATACCCCACCAGTGCCGAAATCTTTTCATAACCGCCTGCGGCATTCCGGCCAACTTTGCCCTTTTTGATATTGACTCTATTCATCGCCTTCCGTCTTTTCAGTTGCATTTCCGGCATCCACAGCTTCCTTCTCTGCTTTCACATCCTTCTTATCCGCTTTCACAGACGCTTTCACCTCTTTCTCCGGTGCCTTTTCTTCCTCGTCAGTGTCATACATATAGGTGGACACCTTTTTCTTGTCGCCCCCTTCACTCGCCACCGCATAAGAGTGGTTCGTGAAGTATTCTCCTTTCGTGTTGTAGAACAATCTGTCCACACCCAGCTCTTTGCAGATACGTTGCGCCTCCGTTGTCACTTTCGTCACTTTCTTTGCCATATTATTGTTTATTACAAGGGTAGGGGATAAATCCCCGTCCCTTTGGTTATACACTTCTCGATTGTTTATTTACCCGACACGATAGCACCTACCGCACCCTCTTTCTTCTGCGGAAGTGCCACGAACCTCGTCGTAAAGCTCACCAGATTCCGCTTGTTCACCGGGTCATTCTCCGCCTTGCTGTAGTACATCTTCGTACCGCCCTTGCACTTGAACATGCGCGGCACGTAGAAGAATACCGACCCCTCAAAATCATTCACCGTAGCCACCGAACCGAAGCTCTTCTTCTTTTTCGTCGTACAGTCAAACAGCGGACAGTTCACCGCCTCATAAATCTCAAACCCGTACATCTTCATAATCACTCCCGTCGAGTAATCATGATACTGGTTCTGGAACTTCTGGTCTATTTCCAGCAAATCCGCCACATGGTCACTGCAAAGCACCAGTCTGCGTCCCTTCTTCGGCACCTTCAGCTTATCCAGCTTCCTGCGCAACGCAATCACATCCAGACGTGTCAACTTCTTGCGTCCGTCCTCATCCGTCGTTCCGGTAGTCAACAGCACAGGCGTCTCCGCTGTGTCCTCCGTCGGAGCAAACGCATGAATGGCCTTATCCAGCATCGTTTCACTCAATCGGTTCCCGTGTCTGGTCTTCACCAGTCCCATCTTGTCATACGCCAGCGCATACAGTTCGTCATCCGTCACCTGTGTCGGTTTCGTCTCAAACTTGCTCAGCTTTATCGACACATCCCCGTCTTCCAGTTCCTCAATCTCCAGCGGATACGTCGTGTTGTCCACCAGCACCGTCGGGTCTCCTGACACATCGCTCAGATGCACCACATCATTTTCCGCATACTGGCTGAAGTCCGGCACACCCTCCAAGAACGTTCCCTCCAGCGCATGCGTATAATGTTCCACCACCTGCCGTGTCCATACTTCCACATACACACCCGCACGCAATCCGTTCGGCAATCTCACAAAATAGCTGCCCACACCGATAACCACCATCCCGATAGCTCCCAGCCAAGCCGGAACCCCGATACACGAAGCAAGCAGCCCGCCCATTACCGTACAAACCAACAGCCCCACAAGAGCCATCACAATTCTAATCATCTTCTTTCTCATCTTCACAAAATCTTCTTTTTAAATACTGATTATTTACCCTTTAAACGTCGCCTTATACAACGCCTCAAACTTCTCCGGTTCACTCTTCGCCAACGCTTCCAGCCCTCTCGGGTCTTCTTTCTGCCACTGTTCCCAGCCCCAATCCGCACGCGCTCCATTCGCTGCTCCGGCCATATTCGCCGCTCCGCCTCTCGTAACTTCCACCAGTGACGGTGCAGGTTTCATTCCACCCAGCACCGTCTCCAGCGCCTCAATCCCCGATTTCTCACCGATAGCCACAAATGTAGCTGTCTGTCCTGCCTGAATCTTTCCGGCCTTTGCAGCCGCGTTCACCGTGTCCGTAATCCGTTTCTTGTTCGCAGCCTGCATTGCAGCCTCCGCATTGTCTGCCCGGTTCTTCTCCGCATCCAGTTTTACCTGTATTGCGTCCTCAATTTCCTTGTCGGTACTTTGTGCCGTTACGCCCGTCAATCCGAACTTCTTAATCAAACCTTCTTTGTCCATTTCACTCTCATTTTTTTGGTTATTACTGTTTTTCAAAACTCCATTTCCTTCCGTCCCTTCCGTAGTCTCTTCCAGACAGGCCGCGAACCGGCTATACAGCGCCTTGGGTGTTTGCATTTTCAATTCCTCCGCGGATACCTGCGTAACGCCTGTGGCTATTGGTTCCACAATGCCGTCTATTAGTTTTGCATCCATCGCCTCCTGCGCCGTAAACCAGTTGTCGCCTACCAGCAATTCCTCAACTTCCTTTTCACTCTTCCCTGTTTTGCTGGCATATACCTTCTTGAAATTCTTCTCCATTCCCCGCAGTCCTTTCGCCGCTTTCTCCATCTCTGCCGCTGTACCGTAGCATCCGCCTTTCGGTGCATGCACCATCATGTACGAGTTCTCACACATGTACACCTTTGCCGCCGCCATCATTATTACCGTCCCCATCGAGCACGACACCCCGGCCACAATCACATTCACCTTCACCCCGCACCCCTTGATGTGGTTATAAATCAGCGTTCCTTCTTGCACGTCGCCGCCTTGTGTATGCAGCAGCAGATTCACTTCATCAGCGCCCTTCCTCGCTTCATCAAAGCGGGCAATGAAGTCAGCCGCCGAATTTATTCCATACGGATAAATCTCACCGTACAGCTTCACCTCACCTTTTTTCTTCTCTTTTACCATTCGCCGCTTGTTTTTTCAGCAAACATAATCCCCTTTTTCTACCCGCGCAACTATCTGTACGCCCCTTGAACCATCCGTTTTAAGGCTTGAACACTTCTTTCGTTTTCAGCTATTTAGCACTCATCTTTGTCTAAAAAAAGGTGTAAAGCTATGGCAGAGATAGGGAACGACAAGAAACGTGAGATAGCCGAAGACATGTACATACGTCTCGGCCTTACAGGGCGCGAAATTGCCGAAAATTTAGGAGTAACAGAACAGACCGTCAGCCGATGGAAGAAAGGCCGTGAGGGCGAAAAATCGTGGGACGACCGCAAGACCGAAGCACAGCTAACCCCGCTCAAAATAAAAGAGCTTCTTCTCAAAGAAGCCGAAAAACTTGCCAAAGGCGAAGAATCCCTCGTCAAGGCCGACCAGCTCAGTAAAATCATGGCGGCTATCGACCAGCTCGACAAGAAAATCAATGTCCGCACCGTCATGGACGTCTTCCGCGAGTTCGACATCTGGATGTCCGAGCAAGAACCTGCCACCGCCATTCAGTTCACCCGTTGGCACAAACTCTTTCTTCAGTACCGCGTCAGCCTCGAAGCCTGACACCGGGCTAATCTCAATTGTAAATTGTAAATCGCTAAATTGTAAATTCAAATGGCTCTTAAATACGACAAACTCCTCAACGACTACGACAAGCATTGCCAGCGCATTGCTAAATCCACCACCATCCGCATCAACGAAACCCCTGCGGAGAAAGTCAGGCGCATGCGCCATCTCGAAGCCGACTACACCCGTTGGTTCAGTTATTACTTCCCCAACTTTGCCAAGAAGCCCTGCGCATGGTTCCACAAGCGTCTGGCTAACAAAGTCATAGAGAACCGTCACATTCGCGCCCTTGCCGAGTGGTACCGCTCCGCCGCCAAATCCGTGCACATAGACATGGGCATCCCCCTTTTCCTCTACTTGGTCAAGGGCGATCTCCACTACATGCTTCTTATCGGCGAAACCGAACCCAAAGCCCGCAAGCTCCTTTCCTCCCTTCAGGCGCAACTGCAACACAATCAACGCATCCTTAACGATTACGGCCAGCGTTTCCAGTACGGCGACTGGGCTGATGGCGATTTCACCACCGTCGACGGTGTCAAGTTCACCGCTCTCGGATTCATGCAGTCCCCCCGTGGTGCCCGCGAAGACGAGAACCGCCCGGACTACATCGTCATCGACGACGTTGACAACAAACGCCACGTCAACAACGACCGCCTCATGCGCGAAGCCATCGAATTCATCACCGAAGACGTCTGGGGAACCTTCGACACCGACCCCGATGCAACCGACCGCTTCATCTATGCCAACAACAACTTCCACAAAAACAGCATCACCAACCGCCTGCACCAGCTTTTCCTGCAAAAACAGCAGCAAGCCCTTCAGGATGGCGACACTACAAACTACTATCTCCTCAAAGTCTGTGCCGTCAAGAACCTCAACGATTTTACCCCCGAATGGCCTGAAAAAGCCGATGCCGCCTACTGGCGTAAGAAGTTCAACGACATCCCGTACCGTTCCTTCATGCGCGAGTTCATGCACGTTCACATTCAGGACGGTGCCGTCTTCCGTCACGAAGATATCGTATGGGGACAAATGCTTCCTCTCAAAGAGTACGATGGCCTCTGCTTCTACGGTGACCTTTCCTATAAAGCCGCCGGAGACTACAAAGCCATGCTCCTCGTTGGCAAAATAGGGCGTCAGTACCACATCATCCACGTCTACCTCCGTCGTGGTTCCCGTGCCAAGTGCGCCGCTTGGCTCTACGATCTTTACGAGGACTTGAAGTTGGAACGCTTCAACATCTCCTATGTCATCGAAGGCCTTTTCGCTATGGACGAGTTCGTCAACGACTTCGACACCGAAGGTGACGAACGCGGCTACCACATCCCCGTCACCGCCGACAAGCGTGGCAAGGCCGACAAGTACGACCGTGTTGAGTCCACCGCCGGATTCTTCGAGCGCCACAACGTCATCTTCAACATCCTCATGCAGCAAAATCCCGACTTTATCACCCTTGTCGACCAGTTCCTCGCCTTCGAGCGTGGTTCACAGGCCAATGACGACGGCCCCGACGCTTGGCACGGCGCACAGGCCCGCCTCAATAAAATCACATTCGTTGAGAAGTTCCAGCCCCGCACCGTCAGTCGGGCCGAACGTCGTTCAAAATCTAAAAACAACTATTGATATGGCAAACTTTATACAAGAAACCGATTACGAAGTACAGGCGCGGCAAGAAATGATCCGCCTTTTAGACGGCTCCGACGAGCGCACCGCACTACTCAAAGCCGAACGTTTCGCTGTCTCCCAGATACGCAAGTACATCGGAGGCCGCTACGACTGCGACACCATTTTCTCCGCCACTGGTGACCTCCGCGACGATTACATCATTATGATAACCATCGACATCGCCCTCTATCACCTTTGGAGTAAGAAAGCCCCCAAGCAAGTCCCCGAGCATCGCAAGGAACGCTATGCCGATGCCCTCGATTGGCTCACCAATGTCGGCTCCGGTGAAATGCCCACCGACCTTCCGCAACTACCTACGGACAGCTACCGCGGAGACCTGCGCATCTATTCCCTCCACAAACCTAATGACAACAAGTATTAATCCCGCGCTATCCACGTTTAAGCGCGTTTAAATCGAATTTAAAACAGATAAACCGTATGAGTGCTAAACCTAAAAATAAAACCCCGCAAATACGCGGAAAACAGCCCGATCTGATTGTGGCTAAAATAGTCAGCGAATTCAAAGACCGCACCCGTGCCGAAATCCGCAAGTGGCGGCAGGCGCTCGAAATGGCCGGAGACGTCAATACCCCTCGTCTTTATGCCCTCCAAGACCTTTACGACAACCTAAAGGACGACGGCCACTTCATTTCCCAGATAGAACTCCGTAAAGCCGCAACGCTTTGCGCCCCCTTCCATATCCAAGACCGCCGCACAGGCGAAATCAACGAAGAGAAAACCAAGTTCTTTATGTCCGAATGGTTCTACAACTTCATGGAAGACGCCCTCGAAGCACCCCACTACGGTTACACCCTCCTCGAACTCACCGACCCGGGTACCATGTCCTTCACCCTCGTTCCGCGTCGCAACGTCGTCCCCGCGCTTTCCCTCGTCCTCCCCGAAGTCAGCGCCTCCACGGGCATCTCCTATGCCGTAGGCTTCGAGAACACCCTCATCCATGTCGGCAAAGTCACCGATCTCGGACTCATGGCCAACATCTGCGGCCAGCTCATCTGGAAGCGCAACGCCCAGCAGTCATGGGCGGAGTTCTCCGAAAAGTACGGCCAGCCCCTCATCACCGCCACCACCAACAAAACCTCCCAAGGCGACCTCGACAAAATCGAATCCATGCTCACCGCCCTTGGCGAAGCTGCACAGGCCGTCCTGCCCGAAGGCACCACCATCGACATCAAGCCCTTTGCAGGCTCCGATGCCTACCAAGTCTACGACAAGCAGATAGACCGCATCAACACCGAAATCGGCAAACCCATCACTGGCGGAACCATGATCTCCGACAATGGCAGTTCCCGTTCCCAGTCCGAAGTCCACGAACGCAACCTCGACGGCAAGATAGCCGCCGCCGACCGTCGCATCATCACCTTCACCGTCAACAACCAGCTTCTCCGCATCATGCAGGTTCATGGCTGGGATATCAACCCCGAAACCGACGAGTTCATTTTTGACACCACCGTCCAGCTCTCCCTCAAAGACTACTTCGAGATAGTCACCCGCCTGCTCGACAAAGGCTATCCCATTCCCACCAAGTGGATCAGCAAAACCTTCAACATCCCCATCGATGGAGAACCCACCCCCGTGCAGCAATCCTCACCCTTCCAGCAGCTTCCCAGAGCCGAAGCGAAGCCCGGAGGCTTCCTCGCAAATTTTCAGTAGGGGCACCCCGGAACTCCAACCCGGCAGCGTGCCCCGTCCCCCAGCTATCTATACCCCATCTTTATCCCGTTCCTTCCCGTCCCGTCGCACAAGGAAACGAACTCCCTGACTTTGCCGACGAAATATCCCGTCTCTGCGTCAGCATCTACCAGCAGCGCAGTGGCGTCCATCATGACCCCGACTTACTCAACGCCACCGCCCGCACCCTTCTCGAAGGCGTCTATAGCGGCTATGGCGACGACTTCGTTTCCGTCGACTGGAACACCCCCGATCACCTCATGCTCACCCGTCTCACACAAAACGTCTTCAGTTTCTCCGCTGCCAAGAACTATCAGGAACTTCGCACCATCACCTCTGCCCTCTGCGACGAAGAAGGCCACCTCCGCAGTTTCCCTGATTTCCGCGACCAAGTCTCCGCCATCAACGCCAAGTTCAATCAGGCATGGCTGCAAACCGAGTACGACACCTGCATCGCCACCGCCACCCAGTCCGCCCGCTGGCAGCAGTTCCAGGAGCAAAAGAACCTCTTCCCATACCTCCGCTACCAAACCGCCGGAGACGAAAGCGTCCGCGACGAGCACCGCGCCCTCGACGGTGTCACCAAGCGCGTCGACGACCCGTTCTGGCGCACCTATTATCCACCCAACGGCTGGAACTGCCGTTGCGAAGCCATCCAAGTCCCCGAAGACGACGTACAAGAAACCCCCGAAGGTTCCTACAAAGCCCCCTTCATCCCCCAACTCTTCCGCACCAACTCCGGCCAGACCGGGCTTATCTTCCCCAAAGGACATCCGTACTACACCGACGTCCCCAACAGCGAGATACGCCGCGCCATAGCCTACCTTCCCCCGGAGAACGGCTACCTCGACGGACACATCAACCTGTCCGGCCGTCAGGTTCCTGTACGCCATCACGTCATGCACAATTTAGATGAACTGCCGGGAAATAACGAAGTCCTTTCCGACCTTCTCCGCCTGAAGCCGGAAATCACCGAAGTCAACCTCTTGCCCGACATCCATTACAAAGATGCCGACCTGAAGCCGAAATTCTATCCCGAAAACTGGAAATTCCACAATAAGGACAAGAACGCCGATGCTGTTCTCAGCTTTGGTAAACAGGAAGAGTGGGTTGTCGATTTCAAGCGTCTGCAAGGCAACGGCAAGCACCTTGCCCCGCATCTCGAAAAAGCGGCCCAACAGGCCGACTATGCCATCATAAAGTTGCCCGAAAATCGGAGTGAAAGTATAAAATCCATTTGCAATACTGCCGATAAGAAGCTCGATTCTACCGAACTGAAAGGCATACTCATCATTGACAACGATGGTCAACTGGTATATGAGAGGTATAAAACTAAATCAGCGGTTAAACGATGAATAAACACCGCATAACCGCTGAAGTCTTGCTGCCCCCGCAGAGGTAGCTGGCACAAAAATACAAATAATATTCTAATTAACAATCAAATAACAAAAAAAGTCATGAAACAGTTATATAATTCCATTCAATCCCTTTTCCATTCCCCCGAAACCCTCCAGCTCTTCCGGCAACTTAACCTCTGTCCCCCCGAATTCATCGACCTCTACAACGGCCAACCCGAATCCCCCGATGACTTCGAGTTCACCACCCCCGCCTTATTCATCGACTACTCCATCTCATGGAACAAAGCCGGAACCATGCGCCTTGGCACCCTCACCCTCGAAGTCCACATCCTCACCGACCCAACCCCCGAAACCGACAACCTCACCACCCCCCTCAGCGGCCTCGAAAAAGTCGACTACTACGAAGCCATTTCCGACCTTCTCGAAGGTCTTTCCACCTCCGAAACCTCCGCCCTCGTCCTCACCTCCGAGCGTCCCGTTGTTACTGACTATTTCAACTACCACGCCATCACCTTCACCTGCACAATTTCGCGAAGGCGTACCGCTACTGTCACTGCCAGCATTGACAATGTTCAACTATCAAAGAAAAAGTATATCATTGATTGATATTTAAAACAGCTTTAACCAGCATTTAAATTAAGAAAGGAGGATGAGAAAATAGATAAAAATAGAAAGGGGGAATTTTAAAAGCCCCCGACCAGTTAGTAGTATCTCACCACGTACTAACAAAATGCGACGCACCGCACAGTCGAGGGCTAAATACCTTCTTCCGTGATGCGTCGCATTTGTTTCATACGTGGTGAGGTCACAAAGATAGTAACAATTATAAAATAACAACGATAATGAAAACACCAATTTCATATTATGGAGGCAAGCAAACCATGTTAAAACATATATTGCCTCTTGTTCCGGCACACAAATTATACACAGAAGCCTTTTGTGGCGGTGCTGCACTACTTTTTGCCAAGCATCCTGTAAGTGCTGAAATCATAAACGACTTGAATATGGATTTAACAACTTTCTACTGGATAGCACAAATCAACTATACAGAGTTGAAAATTGAAATAGATAAGACTTTGCACAGTCGCGATATGCACACTCATGCATCCCATATCTTAAACTATCCCCACTTCTTTACACAGGCTCAAAGAGCATGGGCAGTCTGGGCCTCTTGTAAAATGAGTTTCGCTTCAATGATTGACGAGGCTTTCGGATATGATTTTTCAGGCGGTATGCCCAAAAAGTTGGCAAACGCTAAAGACGGTTTCACTGAGCAACTTTGTGCTCGTCTGGAGAATGTAACCATTGAAAATCGCGAAGCTTTGGAAGTCATCGCATGTTATGATTGTCCTGACGCATTCCACTTCGTAGACCCACCTTATATGAATAGTGATTGCGGTCATTATGAAGGCGCATTCAATGAACAAAACATGACCGATCTATTGAAATTATTAGAAAGTATAAAAGGAAAATTCATGCTGACGATGTTTCCCTTTCCTATGATCGAAAAATATGCTATCAAAAACGGGTGGATTATTCACCGTATAGAACGCACTATCTCCGCATCAAAAACGAGTAGGCGTAAGCAAGAGGAATGGATGGTCTGTAATTACGATAACATTCATGGAAAACAAATATCACTGTTTTAATGAAATTAAGGAAGGGGCTATAAAATCCCCTTCCTTTTTTACTTGAAATAAATATGCGATGACATAAACATCTTTTGGCATGGTATTTGTAATGTTATATATAAAGAAATAATGGCACGATTTTTTTTAACAGAGTTGACCTCTCTGTTTTCTGCAGACTTGCCATCTAAGCAGATTAAACTTATTTTAAGTAGGTCATAGTGTTAATTTTTAAATCTATTAGTATGTTTGTAAAATCTATTAAAGAGGTATCACAGTTTACACGTCCTATTCATTCAATTATGAGGACATATTCTGGTGAAATTATTCCCGGCGCAGCAACTCTATTTTTTATTAATGAAGATGGGTATGCTATAACATGTAAACATGTTCTTGAATTACTGCTTGAGTCAAATAGGGTGAATGCTAATTATGAATCTTTTAAAAACAGAAGATCTATTCTAACAACCGGGAAAAAGTATAACCAGAAGCTAAAAGAGTTGGAAAAAGAATATGGGATAGCAGATAAAAATACCATTGTACAAATTAAAAATCGTTTTCTTGACTGTATTGAAACTGATCAACTCAAGTGGAGTAGTTGGGTACATCCACAGTACGACTTAGCTGTTATAAAGTTTGAAGATTACAATGAAATTTTATACAATAGTTATGCTCGTTTTCCCAGTACCTCATCATGTCTTAATCAAGGAAAATTTCTATGTAGAATAGGATATCCATTCCCTGAATTTACAAATTATAAATTTGATAAAGAGAAAGATGATATTGAATTTACAAATAATGGAAATCAATCCACTCCTATCTTCCCTATTGAAGGTATGGTTACAAGATTTATAGCTGCACCAGATTCAAGAGTATTTGCGATAGAATTGAGTACACCTGGGCTTAGGGGACAAAGTGGAGGCCCTTTATTTGATGAAAATGGTATCATTTATGGCATGCAATCGACGACACATCATTTACATCTTGGTTTTGATCTAGTTAAACAAGATGTAGTGATCGATAATCTCCATAAGAAAGTAGATGATTATGCTTTTCTACATCTAGGAAGCTGTATTCATTTTGAAATAATAAAGGAATTTTTAACGGAAAATTCGATTAAATTTTATACAGCCTAATTTGTTCCAGTGAATAGAATAGCATAACATTGATTATGCTATTCTATATTTACTTGTACATTATTACTTTTATTACCAATAAATTATGTAGTTTTTTCATCCCATAGATTGAAATCTTCCTCAATCGGGATTTTTTATGATATTGCTTCATTTCCAGTATTACTATTAACCTTACATAAATACTTCTTAAATGCTTATACGCTCAGAGATTTTTTTGTTCGTACACCTATGCCCATAGCTTTTCACATTAAGATATACATCAAATAATCTATATCAGGATTATTCATTCTGAACTGTATAGCTGTCAAATTGTCAGCCTCAACTGCCACCGCATATGCTCAGTAATACTGTACCTGTGCTAACGTACTATTTTTTGCCTATATTATCAGTGCTCTTAGTTCACGATATATCATGATTCCTCTCTGAAATGAGGTTTAACCTCCCCATCCGGCACCCATTCCACCGTCACAATCCCTTTCACCTGCCCGGTACCTCCACATTTAGGGCAAGGCACCTTCACCCGCTCATTAATAATATCCGGGTCAAGATAATACCCATTTCCCTTGCAATATCCACAAGCATATCCGGTGAAATAACCCACCGTTTCTTTTCCCGTTCCAAACTGTGGCGCCGTTATCAGCACCCCGCTCTGTTTCTCACTCATACCTTCTTTTCTTTATAAGTCCAACCATTCAACCTGTACACCTCCCGCTGTGCCTCTTCCTTCGTCAGGTAGTCCCCAACCTTTGTTCCATGTGTCCATATTTTTGGTGGAAAGCTGTCTCCCTGACGGTAAGTAACATCAAGATACACCGCCCAGCACCGCCCGCGTGGGCGATACTGATACCATCGGTGTATCTCTTTCATATCACTGTTCCACTGCATCACCTTCCTTTTTTGGCTCCACATAGAACGTCTCTTCCTGTACCACCTGCACTCCGATTTTTGGGAAATATTCCGCCACTTTCGGCAGTTCCCGATCAGCCAGCAGCTTATCCTTCGCCAGTTCCTCCGATATGCGGATATATGATGGAAGAAGTTCTTTACATAGGTTTGTTACTGCCGCCCAAGTGAAGCCCTTCAAGTTTTTCAACTTCGGCGTACCTGTACGGAAACCAAACACCCCATGAGCACTTTCCACACTCTTCTTTTTACAGAACAACTCATCCCTGTTCTCCACTGCAAAAGCCTGTAAAACGTCAAAGCTCTTATCTTTGGCTGCATTAAGCGCCGCCAGTTGCTCCGCATACTTTTCCCGGATACGTGTCATCTCACCATCCATCTTCGACGTCAGGTTCTGCACCTTCGCATCCGCTGCCGCAAACTCAGCAAAAGCCTGTTCTGCCTGTTCCCGTGTAACACCCGTTACCACCATTTTCTTCGTTCTTGCCATAATCTTCACTGTTTAAATGTTATTTAATAAAAGAATCACTCTCTTCCTCCCTGAACATACTCAACTGCCTCGCCCTTTCTTCCCGTTCCAGTCTCATCCTTTCCTCCAGTTCCTTCAGTTCCTTCACCGCAGGCGTTGCCAGATAGTTATAAAAGGTAGTTCTCCCGATCTTATACGTCGGGTAAATATGGTTCTGATAAATGAACTTATCCGTGCATCCTCGTGTATGGTGCTGCATATAAATATCCTGTATGTCCTTTACCCTCAGCAGGAAATTTCGTCTGTTATATCCCTTTGCCATATTATCTCGTTTTTAATAGAGCCATTTCCGGCACCGCCCCGGATAGTTGCTCCGCCCTTACACGGTCATTTCATGGCATCACTCCGGCACTGTCACACTCAGGCATCCCCTCCGTATCACCTTGCCCGTTTCCCTCTTTGCCTCCTCGCACGCTTTTTCAGCCCGGCAAGCCGTTTTTTGTCTCCGTAGGAACTCATTATATACCCGCTTCATCTGTGCCTCCGTCATATCATTCAAATCATCCACCCCAGCCGCCCTGCAAGCCGTAGCAATAATCTTCTGCAACCGTTCCCTCCGCGTTGTCCCCTCATACAATCCCGCCTTTTCAAAGTACCCCGCCACACTCGCAATCACCCGTTTTCTCAACCTGTCCATCCGTTCGTCTTCCCCCTCACTTTTCGTCATCCGCTTCATGTCCTCAATCATCTTCCTGTACACCTTTGGCGCCCGTTCATACAATTCACTCAGCGACGTCCCGCCCGAATACTGGCACACAACATCTTCCTTTGTAGCCCCCGGCATCTTGCCCAGCAACTCATAAAAAAGTCCGAACTTGCTCATACATTCATCCTCCCTTATTCTGTTCAATCTGCAGCATCTTCTCCAGCAGCATCTTCTGTATCACAATCTCATTCCTGATAGCCCGTACACCATTCGTAACAAAGCTCTTTTCAATAATATCCTCCCGCCTGTCAGCCAACTCTTCCGGCAGGTTTGCATCCACTATAGCCTCAATTTCTTTTCGTAGCTCATTCCCGAAAGCATCCTGCTTCTTACCGTAGTTCAGCGTCGTAATCCGTCCGTTAAAACGGCTCCAGAACTCCGCATAACTCTTTTTGCTCACCCTTCTTCCATCTACAAGCCTCTTTTGCAGGTTATCCGCTCCGATAAAGTAGCACCCCAATGCCATCTGGCTTCCCAGATTCGCCTTGTTATACAACCCCTTCATCAGCGTTATCACCGCCTCTGCGCAATCCCCGAACTCATCCAGTATCAGCAACGGCTTATACAGCAACAGCAATTCATTCGTAACGTCCCGCCACAGCTTGTCTATACCTCCCGTATTCTGCAACCCGAATTGTCCCGCCAGATACCGCACAAAGTCACCCTTTCCCGGATAGTCCGAACAATCCACATAGATCACATTACCGTGTTCGTGGGCATACTCTCTTGCAGCATAACTCTTCCCGATACCCGCGCGATCACAAAGCACCTGCCATATACCATACTCCTGGCATTTCTCCAGATGCGTCTGCACCGTAATGAAAGCCTTTGTGTCCACAGTCTCCCACGTTTTATCTTCCATGCAGCGATAATGTCTCGCCAGCACCAGCCACGAAGCGTCCTTTATCACCGAATAGTTCCGGTCTCTCTCATACTTAATCTGGGACAACACCGATTTATCAAACTTAATCCCGTGGCGCAAAGCGATGATTCTTGCAAACTCCGCCTGTGACACCCTTCTTTCTTTCAATTCAAAGAATAGGCAATCCGTCACTTTGTCTTTAATCCTATTAGTTATTTCCATCTTTTATATATTTAAAATCAACAACTTAAACACTGTTTAAACATTCGTCAGCTATTCAGTAAAGCCTCCATCTCCGTCTCTTCCCGGCTTTTCTCCACAATCCCGTTTCGTCTGTCCTCCACAGCATTGTTTTGTGCGTTTACCACCGTTTTTGGAGTATCCCACCAGCCAAAACCGAACCCATCCGTTCCCGTAGCCCGGAAACCTGTCTGTTCTGCAATCTCCCGCTGTCTTTCCATTTCCGTCTTCGCATCCTCATAGCACCGTTTCTGCATGATATTGAACAACTGTATTTTCCCCCGTTCTCCGGGTTTGTTCTTCATATCAGCCACGCAAGCCGCCAGTTTTTCCTTCTCGTATGCATCTGCCACTTTCTTCCCGTTCCGGTCACGCAGTTCAATCCATTCCGGTCTGTTCGCCCGTAAGTTCACATACACCTTGAATGTATGTCCCAAATGTTCCCTGCTGAATTCAAAGTCCATAGCGCTAATCTCATTGTCCGGCACAACAAACTTCATCTTCTCGCCGCGTATGGCCACCTCAATGCCCTTCTGTCTGTACTCATACTCCCCGAACGGATGCTGTTGGTTCCTCAGTTCCACCATGAACAGGCTCAATTTCTCAAAGTAATTCATCTTCACCCGTCCTTCAACCTCTTCCGCATACCGTTCAATCTTCGATTTTCCGATAAACGCACCGTATGCGTCCCGCGCTTCACCTCTTTTGTTCCAAGCCTCCACAGCCTGATCAAACTCCGCCAACACCTGTTTCTCCGTTGGTAGTTTATCCGTAAAATCCAAATCCTTCGCCAATTCCTTCAGTAGTTCCGGATTCGCCACGCTATTCACGCTCTTCACCGTCACATTTCCCCCCTTAAAGTTCTTCAGCTTTCTCAGTTCCCTTTGTTGGAAATGCCCTATCACAAGCTCCACGCTTTTACTCCGTCCGGAGTAGGGGGTACAAGGAAAGTTTACATGGCTCATATTATTTATCAGCCCCTTCACCGTTGCCGATATATTTGCCGAACTGTTATCATAATTCATCTGATAAGGCTTATATCCCCACTTATCCACCGTGTTCTGCAAAGCCTCTATCACCATCCCGCTGCTTTCACTGAAAGCCACGCTATATCCTATAATTGCCCCCGTACACGCATCCGTCACGAAGTACGCATACAGATCGCTCTTAATACTCCATTTTTCTCTGCTTTTGCCATCCTTCACCCGCTTCTTATAATACAACTGCATCGTTGTACCATCCAGCGACCAAAGCATATCCGGCTTGCTTACAGGTTCACGGTCAATCATCGGCTGCATATCCGCATCACCCACCAGCTTCCCGTGTCTCATATAATACCACACCTTCTTATGTTTAGGCATGTTTAAATGCTGTTTAATCGCCGACACCGTCATCTTCGGAAGTCCCAGTCCCGGCGCCTGCTCATTATACATCAGCCCTATATCTTCAAAGCTATACTTCACCTGCTCTCCGGCCAGTTGCATCAATATCGCATGCGTCTGTCCGTTCATTTTTTCCCTGTTTACATTCCCGAAGTATCCTCCCACCAGACAGTCCAGCCCTTCCTTTTCATACTCCCGTGCCTTCCTGTCCAGCACCCGTTCACTATTTATCGCCTTCGGGAACTTCACAAACCCCTGTATCTGCTCATTTAAACACTGTTTAAACATCTCTGCCTGCACTTCCTTCACCGATGCAAACCCGTACTTCCGTGCCGTCTTCACATCCATCCGCCTCCAAAGTCTCAGCCATCCTGCCGCCCGTGCAATCCGTTGCACATCCGTCGGAACAAATAGTTGCATATCACTCAACCGCGTCAAATCCCCTGCGCTCACCTCCACCATCATCCTCAATCCCTTCTTCACCCCCTCCAGTTTCCGGTTCAATTCCTCCGCCGCCCGGTTTTCCACCCACAAAGCAGCGTCAACCCCTCTACAAATCACCCTCTTTACCAGCTCCCTGTACTTCGCCGCCATTCCGTCAAAATGCACAAATACTTCGCGCCCTTCTTTATGGTGTGGCCAACAAAACATTTCGCCAGTTCGTTGGCCTGATAAAGCCCGTTTCAAATAGCTTTCAGATACTCCACTTTCTACAAGTTCAGGAACCGACACACAAAGCACCTGTTCTCCGGGGTTCGCTACCTCCGAATAACAAGTACTATTAAATGGTATGTTCCTATACTGCGGCATAATGATTTATCTTATTATTAGCTCCTTTCCCGGTCTAACTCCGAGCCGAAACGTATCTACGTTTAAAAGGAATCTCTTTCTATTTTCCCAAACCGAAAGAGCCATGCTACTCAGTTGTAGCGACCTCTCAAAAAAACTAACCCTAACTATTCTCTTAATAATACATTGCCATTATCTCATCAGCAAATGCGATAAATGAATTATCTTCTGTCTCAAGTATTTCATAATTCCAAAGGGGGGAATGAGTAGAAAAATAAGTTTGCTGCTCATTCACCTTATATCCCCACCGTTCTAATTCTTTCAGTTTCTCCTGCTCTTTCTTATTCAACGCTTCCATATCAACTTTCACCGTTTTGTTTTTCACGTCTATCTCTGTACCTCTTTTCCGCAGATAAGCACGCAGGTTTGCTTTATGACCGTTAAATCTTGATTCCATAATTTATCCCTCCGAATATGGTTTCTAAGCATTTTTTTCTTTGAACTCATCTCTATAGACATTAACCAGCAAATTGGCCACCACCACAAATATCAATACCGCACCGCCTATCATCTCCCTGCGTGTTGGTTCACCATCTACCAGTGCAATCCCGGTAATCATTCCGACTACCGCTGCAATTACTTCTATTCTTCTTGCTGTTTTCATACTTTCAGTTTTTATTCGCTTCGTTGCACATCTTTTCAAGTTCGCAAAGCACCTTCATCGCTTTCCCGCTGTTCCGCTTCGGAACTCTTTGTCCGCGGGCTATTTTCCCCACATATTGTGCGGTTACACCAAATTTTTCGGCCACTTCCTTATAAGGTGTGGTACGCTTTTCTTTCAGTTTTTCAGCTAATCTCATATCTTTTCTCGTTTTAATTATTACTTTTGTCTCGTTAACTGGGTACAAAATTACAAAACATTTCGCCAAATGCAAGAGAAATTACAAAAGATTTCGCCAACAAAGCAAAGAATTTTGCAATTTGTTGATACTTTAGGTATTAGCAAACGAGATTTTTATGCAGCTACAGGTATATCCAGAGGGACTTTAGAGAGTTCTACAGGTATTACTGAAGATACTATTGCTAAAGTTTTCGCCACTTATCCTGATTTATCGCCAATGTGGGTTGTTCTTGGCAAAGGTGAGATGCTAAATAATCAAAATCCCGGCGAAAAAAGTTGTAACCTAAATTGTAACCCAAATTGTAACCCAACGGAAGAAAAAACAGAAAAGAGCATTCTTGGACTTGATTTAGGAACAAGTTCACTTGGATTAGCTGTAGTGAATACACCACCTTCCTCATCTGTTTGTGAACCTGATATTGAGTATGGCAGAAAAGTCTCTGTAAAACTTAGTAAGGAACAAACACGAATCCCAGAGTTGTTAACAGAGCAAACGCGAACTTCAGTACCATTTTATAATCTGCCAGTTAGTGCCGGGCAACTCGCTGTGCTTGAATCCGAAATTTTCCACCAGACAGAACCTGATGGCTTCGTAGAATTGAGTGTATTCGAAGGCTGTGAAGCCGTATTTCCTATTACGGGCATCAGCATGGAACCAATTATTTCAAGCGGTGATTGGATTGGTATAAAAACAATAGATAATTTGTCCCACAGTTGGGAATTCTTGCAAACAGGCGCTATATATCTTATTATAACACGCGAAGAACGCATGATTAAGTTCATAGAGAAAGCCAGTGACGAGGATTTCATTGTCTGCAAAAGCCCAAACTACAGCCCTTTCAAAATTTTCAAAGGGGATATTCTTAAACTCTATCGTGTAAGGGCCTGTTCTAAACGATTATAAACCATTTAAAACTAATACTATGTACGATTTTGGCTATTTAAAACCCATTTCCAAGATTATAGATGTGCTGGGTAGGGCTATTATAGCAATTGCCCTCATTGCTGGTATTGGATTCATTGCTTCTGGTGACTTTAACATAGTCATTGGTATTTTAGTGCTCATTGGCGGTGGTATCTTGGGATTATTGTTTATGCTTGTTAGTAATCTTGTAAACCTATTCCTTCAAATTGAACTAAACACCCGAAAACAGTCGGAACAATAAATATAGAAAGCCGTTGTAATATCACTATTTACAACGGCTTTATTTTGTCTATTTCGCAATATTAACTATACCAATACTTCTATATAATGAATATATAGTAGTTTTGCTATATCAAATTAATCATATAACATCATGACAAAAGTAATTCACGTACACCTGATTTTCGAAAAACGAGATTTCTATTTTGGTAGTATCTCCGCCATCTTCGACACATTAGACGAGGCAACCATAGGTATAAAAAAAAGCACCCTCGCTCATTCCGGTCTTTCCGATGGATGTTCCCTCCCCACACCCCGTGCCATCATAAAGCAATCCCATCTCATTCGTAGCGGTCGCAATCCAGAAGAGTAGGAGTAATGTTTAACCTCCATTTAAACCACGTTTAACCCCTTATTAAATTATCCAGTTAAACATCTCCCCAAAGTTTAACCCAAACTCACTCAAGTTTAAAATACTTGCACGATTTGTTTTCTCTCCCCTTCAATAAACAAAGAGGCTGAAACCCGCACTACATCGACGTTTCAGCCTCTTCCTGTTTTTCCACCCAAATTTATACTATTCGTTCTGCCCCCTATATCTTGATACTGCGATACACTAATATTTTTCTTGCATAATATTAATCTTACTACAACTATGTTTCTTTCTTACAATAGATGTGGTAAGAATATAACATAGTTGTAGTAAGAAACTAATATAACTGTGGTAAGAATAATATTATTAATCCTGATGATTAGTTTATCGCAGTGCAGGAATTAGTTTCTTGCGACATGACATTTAGTTTTTAGTTATATACTGCTCATTATAAAATAATTTATATAATAATTTGGTTTATAAAATAAACTACTTATATTTGCAGTGGAGTTCGAACCCAAAATATGTTTTTATTGTGAAAATCTAAATTGTGTATGATTATGAAAATGACTGGTATTAAATGGGTTACGCTGTTAGTGTTAGTCTTTAGTGCAGTATCTGTTTCTGCTCAGAGTGACTTGACGGTGAAGGTGAAGAATATCTGTTCGGCGAAAGGGAAGGTGATGATTGCTGCTGATAAAGGGCAGTATGCGATGGCGGACGCTACTGGTGATACAGTGACGCTTGTGTTGAAAGAAGTACCCGAAGGGAAATGCAAATTGTATGTGTACCACGATGAAAACGGTAATTATCAATTGGACAGAGTAGACGGTGTACCGACGGAGAATTGTGCGATTGTGGATTTAGACATGACAGCTGGAGCAAAAACAATTGATGTCGAGTTGACCGATCTGCGGAATAAAGCTAAAAAATAATTTTATGGAAGAGAAAGACATTATTATGGAAGACAAAGAATTGAACGAGCAAGAGAGTTTGAAACTTATCACTCAAATGATACAGAATACCCGACGTAATTTAGATACAGGTAGTGGAAATATGTTTTTGTTATGGGGATATGTTTCTGCAATAGTTACGTTGGTCGTTTTTGCAGGAATCTATTGGACGCGAAATCCAGTTTGGATGTGGGGCTTTTGGGGAGTTCCGGTTTTAGGTTATCTCTTTAGCTTCATACTGGTACGTAAGCAACGTAAGCTCGCAAAGTCGTATGGCGATAAGGTTTTGAATGAAATGTGGCAAATCATGGGGCTACTTTGTATTGCGATTGTACTTGGAGCAACGTTTACCAATCATTATGAGATAATTCTGCCGATATGCGCAATCCTTATTTCTCTAAGTAGCATTATAACCGGGAGCATAATTCGCTATACACTCTTTTCCGGTTTCCCTGCTTTTGGAATTGCATTGGGACTGAATATGTTATTCAGCATTCTGGATAAGACTTCTTCTTATTTGTCATTGTTAGAATTTGTATTGGTGATTGTTTTTGCATTGATTATTCCCGGGCATATCCTGAATTATTGTGCAAGAAAGGATAATAAACGATGAACACCGAATCGTTAACAGCAGAAAAAGCTGATATGTTTGAAGAAGGCAATATAGAGGCTATTACCCGAATGATGCAAAATCGCAAGAAAAATCTGCTTTGGCTGGCAGTTACCCGTAACGAAAAGACTGTTTTTGGTATTGGGCGTTTTCCTATTAGTGTTGTTGCTGTCTTTGTCTTATCTATTAGCAGAATGAAAAAATGGGAACTTGGGTGATATATATGCTTGCGGGTAATTGGGCTTTGATGCTCTATTTAATACTAAATGTATATGATTGGGAAAAGTGATATATTAAAGAAAGGGAATCAATCATGAAAGCGAATCGTTGGGAGAGTTTTTTAACTTCCTGGAAATTCTTTTCATTGCTGGTAGTATTGCAATTCATTTTGATGCCTGTAGCGACGAAAGATTTTAGGTTTGAGGCAGCGGGAGACATCGTATTCTATACGTTGCAGCATGCCTTTATTATGGATATGTATTCATACAGCTTTTATTTTCAGGTGATGATGATCCTGGCTTTGATAGCTGTTGTAGTCTGGAAGGGAAAGTTTAGCAGAGTTTTTACTGCTATTACAGGTTGTTTTTACCTGCTTTATGCTGTGATACAGAATATGGCAGTAACAGAACAGCATGGTTTCAGCATGGTAACAGTGAACGTTGTAATGATTGGTTTCGTAGCATTAGTCTGGCTGTGGGCTGCATGGAAGGGCAACAATGAGTTTTCTTTTGATAATGTTACCTGGAAAACCGGTTGGACGATACCTGTTGCTCTGTTTTGTTTGTGGTGGCCGATGAGTCTGAAAACGGCATTGCCAGATTTTCAGCTGCATTATTTGTATGATGGCGGTTCGGCATTGGCTTTCTGCCCGATGACTCCTGTGTTTCTAACTTTGCTTGTACTAAGTAAACGGGGAGTGAACAGGGTAGTGTTGCGGGTGACGGCAATGGTAGGAGTTATTATCGGATGTTATAATATGGGTAATTTTGCTTCTGATACCGGATTTTATGTCGGATTGTACCACTTGCCTCTGCTGGGCATGTCCATTTATGCGTTGTTGCATAGCAGACAGAAGAGAAAGAGTCCGGAATGTGTATGATTAAAATAATTTGTATTGAATATGGACAATAAGAAATTGAATGAGCAGGAGAGTTTAGAACTCATCACTCAAATGATACAGAATACAAAGTTCAAGATGGTGAAAAACGCCGGAACTCCTTTTTTAGTATGGGGATACATGACTGTGGTAACCTCTTTGCTGGTTTGGTATCTTTTGAAAGAAACCGGCAATTATTACTGGCAGTTTTTATGGCTTCTGATGCCGGCTGTTTCTTACCCGGTCACTATCTATAGCCAGAGGAAAAAGCAAAGGATGGCAAGAACGTATATTGACCGGATAGTAGGATATGTATGGGTAGTTTTCGGACTATGCGGATTACTGATTTCATGTGTATCTATGATCTATTGGAGTCTGCCTATACTCTTTGTGATCCTGTTGATGATGGGGATGGGAACTACTTTAACCGGACTAATTATAAATATGAAACTGGTTACGGTAAGCGGTGTGCTGGGTATATTTGCATCATTGGGTTGTCTGTATATAGACAAGTTTGATCAGATATTGCTTTTCGCTTTAGCCTTTGTTTTCATGATGGTCATCCCGGGACACTATTTGAACATAATGTCAAAACGAAGAGTTTAATGTATTATCTTTGCACTATAAAAATAGAAAGAAAGCATGTTTAAAGAACTGAACCCCTTACTGCATTCCGAACTGCGCCTGGCGGTAATGTCGTTGCTTATTGGTGTCGAAGAGGCAGACTTTGTCTTTATCCGGCAACAGACGGGAGCAACGGCGGGCAACCTCAGCGTGCAGATTGATAAACTCAATAAAGCAGGGTATGTGGAGGTGACGAAGACGTTCAAGGGAAAGATGCCTTGCACTATCTGTAAGATTACGCCACAGGGAGTAGACGCTTTTGAGGAATATGTGGAAGCACTGAAAACGTATATTATAAAATAATGAAAGCGAACTTTATAATCAGAGCAGCTTTGCGGTCGGATGCTGTTGAGCTGAAAAATTTATTTCAGAATACTGTTCTCGCGATAAATAGGCGTGATTACTCACAGGCGGAAGTTGAAGACTGGGCATCATGTGGGGATGATCTTTCTAATATAGAAGATATGATAAAGACTCACTATTTCATTGTAGCTGTTAATCAACAGTCGGAAATCGTAGGTTTTTCATCTATCACTCCTCAGGGCTATTTACACTCTATGTTTGTTCACAAGAATTTTCAGGGTGAAGGCATTGCTACAATGCTTTTGAATGAAATAGAACAGTATGCAATTACGAATGGAATTATACGGATTACATCTGAAGTGAGTTTAACAGCCCGCCCTTTCTTTGAAAAAAGAGGTTATATAGTGGAGGAAGAGCAAAAGCGCAAGGCTAATCAGCTTTCTCTTACTAATTTCTGGATGGCCAAACAGGTGATATGTCCGAAAAACTTATAGAATAGACAGAAATCAGATTGAAGTTTTCCGATACTATTCTCTTTTTCTTGTAACATTCCGGAGTGACCCGTATCTAAAGGAAAAAACTTTAGAATATATGGCGATGAAAAGATTACTTTTGATCCTGATGTTATTGGGAACTTCTCTTTTGATTTTTGCACAGGATTATCCTTTTTCGGTAGTAAAATCGGGAACAGGAAAACAAACGGTTATATTTATACCCGGTTTTGCATGCTCAGGTGATGTCTGGGTGGAAACAGTCAGCGTACTGAAAGACAGCTATACCTGCTATGTGTTGACGATGGCGGGCTTTTCGGGTGTTGCGCCTGAAGAGTGTCCATCATTCGAAAGATGGAAAATGCAGATTGCAAAGTTTATCAAAGAGGAGCGGATAGAGAAACCTATTCTCGTGGGGCATAGTATGGGAGGTGGTTTGGCACTTGCAATTGCAGCTGAATTCCCGGAGCTTACAGGAAAGATTGTGATTGTAGATGCCTTGCCTTGTCTGATGGCTTTGAGAGTTCCTGATTTTAAATCTGCTCCTGATAATGACTGCACAGATTTAATTGACAGGATTACAGCTATGGATGAGGAGCAATTTGCACAGATGCAAAGAATGAGTGCGGCAACGCTTACCACTGATTCATTGAGATTTACCAAAATTGTAAACTGGGGATTGGCATCTGACAGAAAGACGTATGCTAAACTATTCTGTGATTTCTCGAATACAGATTTAAGGGAATGTATAAAGAATATAGTTGTCCCTTCTCTCGTACTTTTGGAACCTTATTTCAAACATATAGATACGGTCATTAAGAATCAATATAAGAATTTGTCAGTAGCACAAATCAGATATGCAGATAAAGGCTTGCATTTTGTGATGTTTGATGATAGGGAATGGTTCATTCATCAAATTTGTGAATTTATAAAAGAGCGTTAAGTGGAATTTGAAGATATATATAGGAGGTACTGGAATAAAATATTCCGCTTATGCATGGGGTATGTAAATGACTACAGCTTAGCTCAGGACATGGCTCAGGAAACTTTTATTAAAGTCTGGCAATATCTGCCCACCTTCAGGAATGAAGCCAATATTGATACCTGGATATTTCGTATTGCAACCAATAACTGCCTGCGTCAGCTGGAACGGAAGAAGCAAATCTTATCTACGCAGTTTCCTGCCGATTTGTTTGAAGATGAAAAGACGGATATTGAGCCGCAGATTCAGTTACTATACAAGTTTATTGCAGAACTTTCGGAGATAGACCGCATTATCATTTCGCTGGAACTGGAAGAGGTCAGGCAAGCGGATATAGCGCAAATCATTGGATTGTCGGAGAGTAATGTCCGTGTAAGAATTCATCGTATAAAAGTTCAGTTAACAAGAAAATTCAAAGAATATGGAGAGTAATATTGATATAAAAGAGTTGTGGAACAGGCAGACTGTTCCGGCTGCCGATCAATCTGAAATATTGAATAAGATCAGCCGTTTCAGAAAAAACGGTCTTAAAAAGGGGATATTTCTTGATGTTATCTTAGTGTTGACTATCCTTTTTATGATATTTATCTGGATCTATTTCAAACCGCAATTCTTGAGTACTAAGATTGGAATCATTGTGGGAATCCTGCCGATGTGTATTGTGGTGGTATTCAATCGGAAGATAACTTCTTTGTATAGGTCATTGGACGAGAAACAGTCGAATATCGATTATCTGAATAATTTGCTTATGCTGAAAGGGAAAGAAACTTTCATGCAGACTAAGGTAATGAGTTTATATTTCATTTTGCTATCCTCCGGTATCCTTCTTTATATGTATGAATATACTCTTAATTCATCTTTTACATTCAGACTGATAGCGTATTCTGTTTTGTTTTTATGGATTGCCCTTAATTGGTTTGTTCTACGTCCTGTAATGATTAGAAAGAATAGGCGGAAGATGGATTGCTTGGTCAGACAGATCGAAAAGATTAAGTCGCAAGTGGATGAATTTTAGTTTCTAAAAAAAAGTTGTACATTTACTCGCTCAAAATAAAAAGATGCAGTATGAAAATTTTAGTTACTTACGCCGTACAGGGCGAGTTTACGGAGTTAAAGTTTCCCGGATTGATAGGAGAGGAAGAAGTTCACATCGGCTATATTCGTACGGGAGTAGGCAAAGTGAAGTCAGCTTATTATGTTTCTGAAGTGCTCAATCAGGCCAAGCCGGACTTGGTGATCAACGTAGGTACGGCGGGAAGCATTGATTGCCAGGTAGGAGATATTCTGGTGTGCCGTCATTTTATAGACCGTGATATGCAGAAGTTAGCCGATATGGGTTTGGAATATGAGATTGATTCTTCTGCCTTGCTGGCAGAGAAGGGATACTGTATGCATTGGGCAGGAGAAGGCATTTGTAATACAGGTGATACTTTTCTGACGGAACTTTCGGATGTGAAAGGCGATGTGGTTGATATGGAAGCTTTTGCGCAAGCCTTTGTTTGCCGTGCTAAAAATGTGCCTTTTATTGCTGTGAAGTATGTGACGGATATCATAGGACAGAACTCCGTGAAGCATTGGGAGGATAAACTGGCTGATGCACGTAAGGGGCTGGGAGAATTCTTTGAACAGATAGGTGGAGCGGTAAAATAAGCATCTACTTCAGCGTCTTAAATGAAAGGATATGATAGGTTACTCCTGCTGCAATAATCAGGAGTATTACTTTTACCCACATATATGGAACGATAAAAAATACGCAGTAGAGCATGGTGATCCACATCAGCGAGATGGAAATTATCTTTGCGCGTAGAGGGATGGCTTTGTTTTCACGAAAGTTGCGGATATAAGGGCCGAGATGCTTTTGATTTAATAACCAGTTATATAGGCGAGGCGAACTTTTAAAGTAGAGTGCAGCCGTGAGTAGCAGAAATGGAGTAGTGGGTAACAACGGCAGAAAAATGCCGAGGATACCAAGTGCTAAAGAGAGTGTACCAAGTGCTATATAAAGGGTTTTCATGCCGCAAAAGTACTCTTTTTTTGTTTACGGAGAAAGTTCTGTTTGCTTTGTTGTCTGACATTCGCTTTAAATGCTTATGTTTGCGAAGAATTTTCAATAAAGTCAAAACATGTATTTGAGAAAGTCCGTCTTCACGCTATTGCTGATACTGTGTAATGTATTTGTTGTGGTGGCACAGACCACCGCAGACTCTTTAGCACTTGTTACTGCTCATTGGAATGTAATTTCTATGGGAAAAGGTGTACTTTGTCGCGAAGCGGAGTTCGTTTCTTTGTATGGTGTTCCGCAGCATGTTGCTATTCTTGAAATCAAACCGGAGCAACATCGGTTTGACATTTTAATTCATTCTCCTAAAGAAGAAACCAGTAGTGCGGCCCGTCGTTCCGGTGCAGTGGCGGCTATTAACGGTTCATATTTCGATATCAAGCAAGGAACTTCTATCTGCTATTTGCGGAAAGACGGGGTGGTGGTAGATACTACTGCGACCGGTGTACTCAGCACTGTATCCAATGGTGCCGTGAAAATAGATAAAGGGAAACTGGACATCATAGCCTGGAAGAAACAGGATGAGAAAACTTGCGAACAGAAAGAAGGGAGTATTCTCGTTTCCGGTCCGTTGATGCTGCTGGATGGAAAAGCTTGTGACTTGTCTGCTTGTAACCGGTCATTCGTTCAGACTAAACATCCACGGAGTGCCGTGGCTTTGATGAAGGACGGAACGGTGTTTCTGATTGCGGTTGCGGGCCGTTTCGAAGGTAAGGCGGAAGGTATCAATATCCCTGAGTTGACACATCTTCTCCGTGTATTGGGTGCAAAAAAAGCTTTGAATCTGGATGGTGGTGGCTCTACTACACTTTGGAGTGCTTCTGCACCGGATAATGGAATTGTAAACAAGCTTACTGACAATAAACTTTATGATAATAAAGGGGAGCGTAAGGTTGCCAATTCACTTTGTGTCTACGAATAAAAGCGGAAGATTTAAACTGTAATCCTTAGAATTTTTGTACTTTTGTGCCGTGCCGAGGTGACATTAGGTGCGACAACAGACAAAGTATTTTCTTAATTAGCATATTAACAAGAATATGTATACAGTTATCAAACGCATGGAAATATCAGCTGCCCATAGCTTGAAACTTTCCTATCGCAGCAAATGTGAGGATCTGCATGGTCACAATTGGATTATCACAGTCTACTGCCGTTCCCGGGAACTCAATGCCGATGGAATGGTAGTTGATTTCAGTCACATCAAAGAAACGGTGAAAGGAAAGCTAGATCACCGTAATTTGAATGAAGTTCTTCCATTCAATCCTACCGCAGAGAATATAGCCCGCTGGATATGCGAGCAGATACCTACTTGCTTCAAAGTCGAGGTGCAGGAATCTGAATCCAATGTAGCCACTTATGAGAAAGAATAACCCTACTGAAAGCCGGCACAAATATTTTTTATGAGAAAGATTAATGAGATTTTTTATAGCTTGCAGGGTGAAGGCTATCACACTGGTACGCCTGCTGTCTTTATCCGCTTTTCCGGTTGCAATCTGAAATGCTCTTTTTGCGATACACGGCATGAAGAAGGTGTGCTGATGTCCGATGATGAAATTATTGCCGAAGTAGGAAAGTATCCGGCTGTTACGGTTATCCTGACGGGTGGAGAACCTTCTCTCTGGATTGATGAGGCTTTTATCGACCGTTTGCACCAGGCGGGAAAGTATGTCTGTATCGAAACGAATGGAACGAATCCATTGCCCCCAAATATTGATTGGGTGACTTGTTCTCCCAAGCAAGGGGTGAAGTTGGGGATTACCCGTATGGATGAGGTGAAGGTCGTTTACGAAGGTCAGGATATTGGAGTCTACGAGTTGCTTCCTGCTAAATATTTCTTTCTGCAACCCTGTTCATGTAGTAATATTGCAGAAACAGTGGCGTGCGTCATGCAACATCCTAAATGGCGGTTAAGTCTGCAAACACATAAACTGATTGACATCCGTTAATGAATCGGGTAGTGTTATAGGAATGTAATGTGAATGACATCTTTCTTTTGCTTTTTAGGGCTTACTTTGCCGTGAAATTAAAATTCTAAAAAGAGAAGAAACATGAAATCAATTCGTTTTTTATCCTTGCTGCTTTTGCTGAACTTGTTTGCAGCAGGAGGGTATGCAGCAGACCAACCCGTTAAAAAAGAGATTGCCGTAAGTGGTGTGGTGACAGATACGCAGAAACAACCTGTTGCAGGTGTTGTTGTGACAGATGGCGTTAATTTTACGCAAACTGATGATAAAGGGCGTTATCAGTTGGTATCTGATCCCGCACAGTCTAAATTCGTTTATCTTTCTGTTCCGGCGGACTACAAAACTAATGTAGAGAATGCATTACCTGTTGGCTATTATGCCCGGATTGATGCAAAAAAGAAAAAGAATCGTTGTGATTTCAGCTTGGTGAAGAGAGAACAGCCGGTTCAGGATTTTACCTTTATAGCTATCTCTGATCCGCAGGCAAGAAATGAGGAACAGTTGGATCGCTTTGCTTCGGAAACTGTGGTTGATTTGAAGGAAACATTGAAGCAATTATCTTCGCAGGAAGTTTACGGAATGGTTCTGGGAGATATCGTCTGGGATGTTATGCCTTTGTATGATTCGTATAAGAAGGTTATCTCTGATTTGGACTTAACTATGTATCATGTGATTGGTAATCACGACTTTGATCAGCAATATACGGCACTGAGCCTTGCTACGAATAAGGAAGAATACGGGGAATCGGTGTTCAGTGACCATTTTGGACCAACGGATTATTCTCTTAATGTAGGGAAAGTGCATATTATTTCGATGAAGGACATAGACTATAAAGGTAAGAAGAAATATACGGAGCAGTTTACCCCTGAACAATTGGAATGGTTGAAAAAGGATCTGAGCTATGTGAAGCCGGGTACTACCGTACTGTTGAATCTTCATGCTCCTACGGCTAACAGTACGGGTAGAGGAGGAGCCAATGCCCGTAATGCCGAACAACTTTTTGAGATACTAAAAGATTATAAGACGCATATCTTTGTCGGTCATACTCATTTTTATGAAAACCGCATTGTGACTCCTGTTATCTATGAACATAATATTGGTGCAGCTTGTGGTGCCTGGTGGGCAGGACATGTAAATCGTTGCGGTGCTCCCAATGGATATCTGGTGGTAAATGTGACCGGTGATGACATCTCCTGGCAGTATAAGGCTACCGGTCGTCCATTCGATTATCAGTTTCGTGTGTATAAGCCGGGTGAGTTTCAGAGCCAACCTAAGTATCTGGTGGTTAATGTCTGGGATTATGATCCGGCATGGAAGTTATCCTACTATGAAGACGGTGTTGAGAAACCGGGTGTAATGGAGGCTTTTGACGATGAGGATCAGGATTATATTACAATGAAAGAAGGAAAGGCTACAGGGTATCATACATCGCACTTATTCCGGGTACGTCCTACGGATAAGGCTAAATCAGTGAAGATCGTAGCAACAAATCGTTTCGGTCAAAGCTTTACCCAGACTGTAGATTTGAAATGACAGGCTTTGAATACTCGTTTATAACGGGTTTATAAACAAAAATAGCTGCAAGTAAAAACTTGCAGCTATTTTCATCTTGCACGGGAGGAGAGGCTCGAACTCCCGACACCTGGTTTTGGAGACCAGTGCTCTACCAACTGAGCTACTCCCGTGTTTGCGGCTGCAAAGGTAATGTAAACTTTCAAATATGCAAGAGAGATGAGCGATTATTTTAACGCTCTCTCGTCTTATAACATCTGTAAGTCCTGATACATAATGCGGTAGGCTGCTGCTTTTTTTTCTAAAGCAAGCGGATAAGCGCGCGAAGAAGAAGGCATCCGATAGAGTCGCATAGGTCTGCCATCAAAAACAAACTCTGTAAAATCTCCCACTTTCGGCTTTTCAAGAGAGAACTGTTCGCATAAAGTTTCCGTTGCTTTCTCACCTGTGGTAACTATGGCTTTACATTCCGGTAAGCGACGAAGCATGCCCTCGATATCCGTAGGTTCTACAACTTCCAGAAATTTGTCGGATGCATTGTCCTGCAACCGTCGTATGGCGGTAGCTGTATCAAATAGGGCAATGCCTTTTTCTTGCAGGAAAGGAATAATGCGATCTTTATCGAAAGCTTTTGCCGCTTCGTTCAGAAAATGGTTTTTATCATTGAAGAATAGGAGTCCTACAATCCGCCACATATCATTGTTCCAGTTCGGGTAGTAAAACTCCATCGACCACCTTTTCTTTTGAGGTGGAAAACTTCCCAGCATCAGCAAACGGGCGTTAGCAGGAAGAAAGGGTTCTAAAGGGTGTCGCTCGATTTCCATACTTACTATTTTTAGGATAAAAAATGTCTGAAAAGCCCGGAATATGATTCAGACTTCTCAGACGACTCTGTGATTTTCTTATGTAAAAGTATAGATTATTTCCGGAAGTTACTCTGCTATTTCCAAATTACTCATTTTTTCTGTGATGCGGAAAGGGAAGTCCGGATATTCGTACAGGCTGAACCGTGATTCGGTTTTGCCTTCCGTATAATTCCAGATACTTGCGTAGTCTTCCACATCTTCTCCCATGGCACGCAGTTGTCGCAGGTAGGCGGCTATGGACTTATTCTCTACGATATAGACCTGTCCGAGCTGATTGATTATCGGGCTGTGACGACGTGTTCCGTCGTGGTCGAAACGAAGGATGCGCTTTCCGTCTTCGGTCATTCCCACCAGATTGAACGTCATGCTCTTGCCAATGGCGGGCAGGTTCAACACGCTGCGGTCTGTGGCAAGAAACGGAAGATGATGTATCTTCAGGAAGTGGCGGATACAGGATGCAGGATCAAGTGCGGTTTCGAGCGATGCAGACAGGTTGAAGGCATCTTCTTTATTCAGTTTGCCGAAACGCTTTTCTTCTTGCTGTTCCTGCATGGAACGGCTGTTTGGCGTAAAGACTGCATTGTTTTCTTCGAAACCTTTTACGGAGAATGTATAGTAACAGACAACTCCCAGTTCGTTAAGTACCTGGCGTAGGCGAGTGGTATGTCCCCGACGTGAGGCAGCTACGTTATACACAAGTTGGTTGGTAATCAGCCAGCCTGCCGATAATAATTTGCGAATACCTTCCTTTGCCTCGGGAGTAACCTCCAGTGGCGTTTGGAAATGCGTTTGAATAATGAACTGACGGATACCGATGACGGATGCTTTCTCCTTGAAAGTTCGCAGAATTTCTACCAATTCATTGTTGATGCGCATTGGCAGATAAGCTGGCAAACGCGATCCGAGGCGGATACGCTGTAATTCGGCATACTTTTCTCCTTCCGGGCGTTCCTGATTGGCTTTTCGTTTACGGGCAGCCATACGGTAAACGGCTTCCAGAATTGTGTTCAGCGTCTTGTTCTGACTCATGAGGGCATCTCCACCTGTGATGAGGATATCACGCAATTGGGTATCTTCCTCGAAGTAAGTCATCAGACGGCGTAATTTCTTCTCCCATGTTTCTTTAGGACGCAGGGAGTCAAACTCAAAATTGAGTCGTTTGCTCTGGAAGTCATACATGCGCTGGCAGGAAGCACAAAGCCCGCCACAAGCGCGTCCCATGGTGTCGGGAATGAGGATGGCTACTTCCGGATAACGACGGTGGATATTGTGTCCGTCGGGCAGGAGCCAGCCGGCCGCATTGGGTTTTCCGGCTTCTACTATGTCTTCACGTTCCCAGGCGCGGATTTGTCCGTAGGTTTCCACCAGTTGCGGGGAGTAGAGGATGTAGCTGCGCAGAGATTCATCGTTGTATCCTGTGCTACCAGGATTTAACAAGTGCAGATAGTAAGGCGTAACGAAGAAAGGCATTCCTTTCTTGCGGGCACGAGATAACAGATACATGGTTTCGGCAGAAAGTGAATTGCCCAGAAATCGATTCAGTTCCGTAGGGCTTTTGGCAGCCATGGCCAGATGGAAACGGAAGTCATTCCACCATTCGCTGACGAGACGGTATTTCTCTTCGTAGCTGATGCTCTCTTCAAAGTGGTAGCGGGAAACAGCGGTACGGTGCTCTATCTTCTGTATCAATGCGTGCAGAATACGCTCTTTATTTTTGGCATGGATCAGTTGTACGTCTTCGTCCAGTCCGCTGGGCCAACGCTCGGTCCACGCTTTGACGCGTTGGGGTGCGGGGAGTGGGGCAGCAGGATGCTGTAAGCGTTTGAATTGCTGGAAAATATCCAGGAACACGTCTGTTTCCACATCTTCTTCCAGGTTTCCGGTAAGAAACGCGTATAGAAGTGACAGGGTAGAAACAATCATTTGTTCATCGGTAGAAAGTTCATGGACTTCCTGGCCGTCATATTCAATCAGAAGTCGAATTTGCCTGACAACTTCACTTTCCGTATCAGCCTGATTGGTAATGAATTCCGAAATGCCTTGCTTGAAGCTTTCCGTACCGTCGCTCTGTTCGGCGATGCGTACAATTTCGGGAAGTTCATTTCGATAAAGTTGCTTCAACTGGGATAAAGTGAGTGCAAGCATTTTCTTTTGTTTCATAAGCGGTTGTTTTTTAATGATTAATACTGAAATAGTTGCGAGCTGCGAACTGCAAGCTATAAACTACGAGCTACAAATTACGAGCTACGAGTTACAAATTATAAGCTACAGATAACTCTGATAGCCTTTCAGGCTGCCTGACTTATTGAGCCTAAATCAAGCTATTTGAATTCTCAAATCTTCTGAATTATGAAATCTTCTGAATAATCAGATTACTTGAACTAATAGGTTTTGAACTATCAACTTATCAGAGTTTTTTAACTTACCCAGTGCAATAGTTTGTCACTGATAGCTTGTAGTCTGTGGCTTAGCGGATAAAGCCCGCTATATCTTACAACAATCTCTTTGCATAAAGTGTTGTTGCTCCTTCGAGCAAAAAAGTTGCATAAAAATAACAAAAAAAGGCGAGGAAATCATTTCTCGCCCTTTCTATTGATTATTTCTTTAGAAAACTTTTTCTTTTGATAACAGTTTTTACCTGATAGATATTTCAAACTTATTTCTCTTCCGTGGCTTTGTTTTTGGGTTCTTTTTTAGCCAGTAATACAACGTTGTACACGTATTCTGTCATCCACTGCTCGGAGTATCCCAGACGCTCTTTATATTGGCGGACTGCCATAGCCGTCTTATGTACATCGTCCTTTTTCCATACGGTTTTGGTGCAGACGTCATGTACGGTCTTTTCGGTCATACTGCGCAGTGCGCCTTTAAAAACAGAGGGCACGCGAAACTTCCATTGCATCAAGTTACCCATCAACATCATCAGGTCTTGTGAGAAACCTTGATACATAAACAAGTATGCCTGCACATCATTCTGCGTGCGGCAATGCTTCTTTACGGAAGCGTCGATTTCCTTGAAGAAGTTTTCACTCAGTCCATAGTCCTGCATCAGCATTTTGCGTGAAGCAGTCTTTTCGGCTTGTCCCAGTCGTCCGCCCTGAGTCGGTATTTTGAACAGGCGTTTGAAGTTGGCTACATCCGGCACGAAACGAATGTTCGTAATTCCCAGATTAGCGGCAATCACGGACTGGAAATAAACGCGTGTCAGTGACACGAAATCTTCCACGTTTTTGGAGGAAGTACCCTCGGAATTCTTTTTAAATAGTTTGGCAAATATACCCATCTTATTTATGTTTTATGATTTATGATTTATAATTGCCGGGGCAATTGCGATTGCAAAAGTACGAAATAAGTTGATTTACACCAACAATTGTATAAATCATAATTTATAAATCATAAATCTCTTACCAGCACTCCACGTCATTTTCTACCTCTTTGAGGCGGTCTTTTGTGAAAACAGGGTCTTTGATACCCGCCCGCTTCTGTGCACGGTAGTCTTCCAGCAGTTTGAAAGCGTATTTACCGAGCAGGCTGATGGCAATCAGGTTACAGAGCGCCATCAATCCCATGGTGACATCTGCCAGACTCCAGGCCACATCCAGTGCGGCGAGTGCACCAAATAGTACCATACCACCTACCAGAATACGGTAAATGTTCAATATCCATTTCTTACGGGTAAGATAACGTACATTGGCTTCTCCATAATAATAATTACCCAGAATGCTGCTGAAGGCGAAGAAAAACAAAGCAATAGCAACAAAAATACTTCCTGCCGAACCAATCTCGTTCGTCAGTGCCTGTTGCGTAAGTTGTACTCCATTGGTAGAGCCGTCCAGTGGCGCACCGCTGAAAAGTATAATGAACGCGGTGCAGGTACATATAATTAATGTATCGGTGAAAACGCCCAAGGTCTGTATCAGCCCCTGCTTTACGGGATGTGTGACGTGTGCGGTGGCTGCCACATTGGGAGCGGAACCCATACCGGCTTCATTGCTGAACAATCCCCGCTTGATGCCTTGCATCAATGCAATACCTACACCACCACCCAATGCCTGTTGCCAGCCGAAGGCATGGCTAACGATGAGTTTGATAACGGCAGGAAGTTCAGTGATATTGATAGCTACAATGATCAGTGCCAAAGCAATATATCCCAATGCCATAACGGGAACAATAATGCTGCTTACTTTAGCAATGCGCTGTACACCACCGAAGATAATAAGCAGTGTGGCTATGGTAATAACCCCTCCTACGATGGCGTGCTCGAAACCGAATGCATGTTCAAAAGCTGCACACAGCGTATTGCTTTGTACGGAGTTGAAGGCGAAGCCGAAAGTGATCGTAATGAGTACGGCAAACACAGTACCCATCCACGGTTGTTTCAATCCTTTTCGCATATAATAAGCGGGACCGCCAATGAAAGAGTCTTTGCCTCTTACCTTATATAATTGTGCCAATGTGGACTCTACGAATGAACTGGCAGCACCAAACAGGGCAATGACCCACATCCAGAACACTGCTCCCGGCCCGCCTACAGCGATGGCAGTGGCCACACCCGCCAGATTGCCTGTACCTACACGGCTGGCAATGGAGATGGCAAATGCCTGGAATGAAGAGATATGCTTTTCACCCGGCTTTCCGTTCGTTCCTGCCGAATCACCTAGTAAACGTACCATTTCACCTATCATGCGGAACTGTACGAAGCGGGTTTTCAGCGTGAACCAAAAGGCACATCCTAAAAGCAGAGCGATAAGGATATAAGTCCAGAGAATATCGTTGATTGAATTGATTATATTCATGCTATATTGTTTAATATTTACTTGTTTAATGATAAACTGTCGGTTCTTCTGTCTGAATTTATTGATTATAAAGGTCGCAAAAGATATATTTTGTAACTGATTGAATATTACTGTGTTGTGTTGAGGCGTTCTAAGACTGCAACTGAGGTACCCTAAGTATACGACTAAGATACCCTAAGTATCATACTGAGGTACCCTAAGTATCATACTGAGATACCCTAAAATAACAACTGTTTTTGTTTTTTGTTTTTCTGTAAACAAGTTTTTCTTCATATCCAGAAAGTAGAAGTCAGGATTGAAGAATAATCATTTATTTTAGTCTGAAGTGAAACTTATGCCCTTCAAATACCGGTTCTACAATATCAAACCGGATGAACTTGGCAAGTAAATGTTCCGCTGCACGTCGGGAAAGGCGTGCCAGCCTACAATACCTGTTTAACGATAGACTGTCATTTTCTTCCAACAAGTCAAGCAACAACTGTTCGCGCTCAGTATAAGTTATCAGTTCTCCCCGCGGACTACCACTTTGCTGCCATACACGCAGATGAACCGGTGTAGCGAGTATATTCTCATCCTTGATGCGCAGATAAGCCAACGGTTTTCCTGTTTCATCCTTGGCATATACGGGTTTTTGCAGACTTTCTTCAATCTGCACTACCAGCACGCTGCGTCCTTCCGCCTGAAAGGTCTGCATGGTATAATTCACTTCCGGCTGACAGTACATTTGTGCTGCCGCCTCTATCATATATTGTTCCTCATCGGAGCGAACTCCGGCGATCTTTCCGTTATCTTTTACCCCGATCAGCAACCGCCCGCCGTCCGTATTGGCAAAGGCGGAGAGCGTTTTTGCGATCTTACGGGCATCGGAAATCTCAAACTTAAAATCCTGCCTTTGGTGTTCGCCTTCGGCTATGAGCAAGTGTATGTATTCCGTATCTGTAAGGGGTTTCATGCTTGCAAAAGTAGGTAAAAAACGCCAGAGGACGTTTTTTTGTGCAATTTTTGCGGATTATTTCAAAAAAAATATTGTTTTTCTGCATTTATTTCAAGAAAGAGTGTATTTTTGCCAGACATTATTAACGAAGTAATATTAATAAGAAAAGGATTATGAAAGAATTAGTTGAAAAAGTTGCTGAATTGTATGCAGCATTCGAGAAAGATGCAAAAGCTCAGATTGAAAATGGTAACAAAGCTGCCGGTACTCGTGCACGTAAGGCTTCTTTGGAAATCGAAAAATCAATGAAAGCATTCCGCAAAGCATCTTTGGAAGCTGCTAAATAATAAGCACGCTTACTGAAAGAATTGAAAGACCGTCTCAATGAGAACGGTCTTTTTTGTTTTATCCGGTACAAACATAGGCCCACCCGATATTTTCGGTATACCCATCAAATAATAAGCAATTTGTTCAGCCGCAAGATAACGCGGATCTCTTTATTAATTCTTTTTCAAACTATATACATTGTGTATATGATATATCTTTTATATCTTTGTAAAAAAAGAAAGGAGTTATTATGGCGACAATGACATTAGAGAAAAAAAGGAAAAATATAGATTTGCCTGTTGACGTATTACAGCGCTTATCGGTTTTGGCTGCTTCACAAGGTAAGAGTTTGAAAGCTTTCATAGAGCACCTCTTGGTGGTAAAAGCAAATTCTATTTCTGTGGAAGTTTTAGAAAATCCCAGTCCAAGTGGCGATTCCTTTTTCGAAGATGCAGAAAATATGGCTGAGATTTCAGCACGAGTGAAAGCACATAAAGCAGGAAAGACAAAATCTGCCATAAAGCTTAAATCAGCCGAGGAAATCAAGAGCTTTATAGATAATCTCTGAGATGAAATATATCATAGAGTTTGAAGCCAAAGCTATAGAGGATTTAGCTAAATTGAAGAAATCGGGAAATAAAGCATTAATTACTAAAATCGAAAGATTACTTTTGGAAATAGCAGAACACCCTACTGTGGGAACTGGACAAGTGGAAGCATTGAAAGGTACTCTATCCGGTTATTGGAGCAGGAGAATTGATAAGTTTAATCGTATTATTTATACCATTGAAGAAGAAATTGTGACAGTTACAATAATTTCGGCTAAAGGGCACTATGGTGATAAGTGATAAGTTGTGTAGTGGATATGAATGAAAACGTCCTCAATAAACTGAAAATACTGGCGGAGTCGGCTAAATACGATGTCTCATGCTCGTCCAGCGGTACCGTGCGTTCCAACAAACCAGGTATGTTGGGTAATACTGTCGGCGGCTGGGGTATTTGCCATAGTTTTGCTGAAGACGGGCGTTGCATTTCACTACTGAAAGTGATGCTGACGAACTATTGCATCTACGACTGTGCATATTGCATCAATCGTCGTTCTAATGATTTGCCGCGTGCTACGCTTTCTGTCAGCGAGTTGGTAGATCTGACGATGGAGTTCTATCGCCGCAATTATATAGAAGGATTATTTCTGAGCAGTGGTGTGGTGCGAAGTCCGGATTATACCATGGAACGCCTGGTGCGTGTGGCCAAGGACTTGCGCACAGTGCATCGTTTCAATGGCTATATTCATTTGAAAAGTATCCCCGGTGCCAGTCGTGAACTGGTGAACGAAGCGGGATTGTATGCCGACCGCCTCAGCGTCAATGTAGAAATACCGAAAGAGGAGAACCTGAAACTTCTTGCCCCGGAGAAAGATCATAAAAGTGTATATGCACCGATGCGTTATATTCAGCAAGGCGTATTGGAAAGTTCGGAGGAACGGAAGAAACACCGCCATGCACCACGTTTTGCCCCTGCCGGACAGAGCACGCAGATGATTGTAGGGGCTACGGCGGAAACGGACAAAGATATCCTTTTTCTTTCATCTGCTCTTTATAAAGGACCTACAATGAGGCGTGTCTATTATTCCGGTTATATCTCTGTGAATACGTATGATACGCGTTTGCCGGCCCTGAAGCAGCCACCGCTGGTGCGTGAAAATCGCCTGTATCAGGCAGATTGGCTCATGCGCTTTTATCAGTTTAAAGTGGAAGAGATTGTGGATGATGCATATCCTGACCTGGACCTGGAGATTGATCCTAAACTGTCGTGGGCCTTGCGCCATCCCGAGCAGTTTCCGGTAGATATCAATCGGGCGGATTATGAGATGTTATTGCGTATTCCCGGTGTCGGAGTGAAGTCGGCAAGATTGATTGTGGCATCCCGTCGTTTTTCTAAGTTAGGTTTCTATGAGTTGAAAAAGATAGGAATAGTGATGAAGAAAGCGCAGTACTTTATTACTTGCCATGAACTCCCTATGAAGACTGTGAATGAAATGACTCCGCAAGCAGTGCGCAGTTTGCTGATAACGAAACCGAACAAGAAGAAAGTGGACGAAAGGCAGTTGTTGCTTGATTTCCACGACTAAGAGAGTTCCTTTCCATGAATATATTTGTTTTTGATAATACTTTCGAGGGCTTGCTGACTTCTGTTTTTGAAGCTTATTCCCGTCGTGTTTTTCCTGATGCATTGTTTCCGGAAGGAGAGCCATTACCCTTATTTCATGATGAAGTCTTCACGGTAATCACCGAAGAAGAAAAGGCGAAGCGAGTATGGCGTGGTTTGCAAAAGAAACTCTCTTCCGGTGCTCTGTCTTGCCTTGCCCAATGTTGGCTGGCAGAGGAACAGGAAACTCCGATGCTTTTGTTCCGCTATATTCGTAAGGCGATTGATGCTCCCCGTTCCATTGAAACCAATTTTGCCGATCCGGATGTGCTGGAATTCTCACGTATGTGGAAGCGGGTGGATTGGGAACGTCTTCGTATGCTCCAGTTTATCCGTTTTCAGAAAGCTGCCGACGGCACCTTCTTTGCTGCGGTAGAGCCGGAAAAGAATGCTCTACCACTGGCTATCGATCATTTTAAGGATCGTTTTGCCGATCAGCCCTGGCTGATATACGACATAAAACGGGCGTATGGCTTCTATTATGATTTGAAAGAAGTACGTCAGGTTACCTTTGAAGAAGGTTCACGCGAGGGACATCTGGTCACGGGTATGCTGGACGAAAGCTTGATGGATAAAGACGAGAAGCTTTTTCAGCAACTCTGGAAGACATACTTTAAAGCCATCTGTATCAAAGAACGACTAAATCCGCGGAAGCATAAACAAGATATGCCTGTACGTTACTGGAAACACATGACAGAGAAGCAGTAACAAGATCATTCGATTTGTTCTACTGTTACATCCGGCCATTCCTGCATCAGTGACAGCATGTGCCCTTCGTCATTACTCCGCTTGGATTTGATAACCATAGTCACTATATATCTTTCTGTATCTCCGGAACCTAATCTTTCCATTTTGTAGGAGACTAGCATATAATTTCGGGAGTTAAAGCGATCGGATACTTCCTTAAGGATATCCTTATTTTCGGTAGAGAATGTTATCATGGAGCTTTTCATCCCTACACTTTTGAACAGGATGCTGAGCAGTTCCAATCCAGCCAGAGTGAGCAGGGTAGCAGCTATACTTATTACATACATTCCGGCTCCAACCGCCAGACCGATGCCTGCTGTAGCCCATATTCCGGCAGCAGTAGTCAGCCCCCTGACAATTTGTTTTTGTAATATGATGGTACCGGCACCGATAAAACCGATACCGCTGACTACCTGGGCTGCTACACGGCTCGGGTCCAGCGAGACGCTATTTTCTTTGATAATGTCCTGAAAGCCATATTGGGAAACAATCATGATGAGGGCACTGCCCAACGATACTAAAAAGTGAGTACGATATCCTGCTTCTTTGGCACGGTATTCTCTGTCCAGGCCGATGATGGCACCTAAGATGCCGGCTACTAATAATCTGAGTACGAAATCGAAATCTAATGTCATATTGGCTCCTTTCTGTGTTTTAAGTTACTGTACTTTTTCTTTCGGCTTGCCCCGAAAGAAAAAGATACCAAAAAGAAAGAGGCACCGGCTACGTCTCCGGAGCTACTCCGACACTGCCATTGCCGGACGGGGCTCCAACTCGCTTCGCTCAAACAATCGCCCCTTCCCCGGCCCTGACAGTGCCTGCGTTGACACTCCTACGACTATGCCGGAGGGCTGCGCGGTGATTAGGGAGGATGATTGGGTTATGTGAATGCAATGTGCAATTAATGTGATTCTGTCTATAAAAGCAAAGACTGATAGCACGATCATATCAGAAATTTATATGATATGGATTGGTAATTATTTATTTTTAGTTTCGTATCTAAATATTTCAGCACTTCATATTTTCACATTTTGCTCTTTATTTGTCTAATATATCCACACCTAATCCTCTCACATTGTATAGTTCCTCTCCCCTTTTTGCCGCATGGTCTCCCGGCCTCACTGTAGGGGCGTCAACGTAGGCACTGTCAGGGCCGGGTAAGGGGCGATTGTTTGAGCGAAGCGAGTTGGAGCCCCGTCCGGCAATGGCAGTGTTGGAGTAGCCCCGGAAGTGCAGCCTTGAGTTTTTCTTTTGGTATCTTTTCTTTTGTCTCAAGACAAAAGAAAAGTACTTAATTTATAACCCATGCCCTATTATGCGGCACCGTCTTTTTCGGATCATAGTGCATTCCCGCCTGTGTCGGTATTTTAAGAACGTATGTACGTCCGCTTTTGTTTTGTAAAGAACTATCGCGTAGCCATGGGTTGGCATCCTTCAGTTGGGCGTAGGTAATACCTTTACTCTTGGCAAATTGTGCCAGATTGTCGATACTCGTTGTTACATTGACCTCTGTATGGGGGATGACCGGGTAAAGATGTTCCCGTTTCAGTAAAAAGCCATAGCGCTGCGGATTACTGATGACGGCTTTAGCGGCAAGCAGGCGGAACATATAACGGGAAGTCTCTTCTACAAGCCAAAGGTCTACGGCTTGATCTACGAGCTGTTTTTTCAGTTCGGAGGAGATGCGGCCTTGTCCGCCATTGTAGGCAGCGGCTACGCAGAGCCAGTTACCATATCTTTGGTAGGCATCTTTCAGATACTGGCATGCGGCACGGGTGGCTTTCTCCACGTGATAACGTTCGTCAATATTGGGGTTTACTTCAAGACCGAATTCGCGTCCGGTAGTTTGCATGAACTGCCACATTCCGGCTGCTCCTGCCGGACTACGGGCAAGGGTATTGAGGTTACTCTCTATTACGGCGAGATATTTGAAATCGTCGGGTACACCGTTTTCCTTCAATATAGGTTCTATGATGGGAAAGAAGCGGTTCGCACGCTTGATGGTGAGCATGGTGGTGGAATGCATATAGGTGAACGACATTTGTTCGCGATCCATACGTTCACGATGATCGTAACGCGTCAGGTCAATTTCCTGTCCGGCAAAGGTGATTTTATCCGGTACGGAAGGGGAGGTGACACAATAGGGAACTTCGGATTTAACGGATTGCTGTTCAGGGTCTATCGTGCTGTGCCCAAACAGAAATGGAAGTGTGGCACCGGCGCATAGAGCAACTGAGGTAACTATCAGGATATGTATTGAGCTTTTTTTCATTTTCAAAAGTTTGTTTGGTTCGAGGTCGAATATACAATATTTACGGGAATGAGGCAAGAACTATGGTGTCTTTACAACGAATCTTAGTTCTTTATAGGCAATCTTTCCCATAACCACCGGGGGATCATTCGCCAGAAAAAGACAACTACACGGTATCTGCCGTCGATCACAATGACCCGTTTTTTCCGGTTCAAGGCACGGACGATACTCTTCGCTACCTGATTGGCTTGCATCAACATGGGGAACTTACCACTTTTCAGTAAGTCGGTAGCGACGAATCCCGGGCGTATGTCTGTGAAATGGATATTTAAGTGTTGCATCCGGGAGAGTTGTGCCAAGGCTTCGATGTAAGTATTCTGGAAGCGTTTCGTTGCGGAATAGGCCGGGGAGATGCCCAATCCTTTGGTGCCTGCAATGGAACTGATGACAGCGATGTGCCCACCTCCTTGGGTTTTGAAGTGATTGAAGGCGGCGGTCACCATGCGGGTGAATCCTTCTACGTTGGTACGGGCGGTATTTAGTTCTATTTCCGGCTTCAGGTCCGGGTTCTGGCTACCTATGCCGGAGCTGAGGAAGAATAAATCCATGCCACCTAACTTCCGGATGAGTGTTTCCAGCAGGGTGGGGGCATTCGCATCTGTTACGTCCAGACGTTGAATTTCTATTTGCCCGGGGGCGGTGGCTTGCAGTTTCTCCAATGCTTCTTCTCGTCTTCCGGCAATACCGATGTGCCAACCTTGCTGAATTAGCAGTTTGGCAACTTCTTCTCCTATGCCGGAGGTGGCTCCTATAATAATGGCTCGTTTCATAATTGCTGTATTAGTAGTTTGTTAATTGCATGTGCAGGATGGGAAAGGGCTTGCCTTGCGCATCTGTTTCATCCCGGCTTATTACTTCAAAGCCCCTGTTACGGTAGAAGCGGAAAGCCTGTTCGTTTTGTTCGTTGACATCCACTTTACGGAAACCTCGTTCGTTTACGGCAAACTCTAATAATGTCTTGCCATATCCTTTTCCCTGTTCGCCGGGGTGGATAAACAGCATTTCTATTAAATCATCGCTTAGTCCCAGAAAGCCACTGATGCGGTTGTCTTTATTCTTTATAATATAGAGTTGCACTGCGGGGAAATAAACGTTCTGTACCAGAGGTTTGTAGTACTGAATATCTTCTGCACTCAAGAAGTGATGCGTACTGCGTACGGATGCTTCCCAAAGCTCAGAGAGTTCGGGATAATCTTTCTCCGTGGCGATGAAGATATTTGTAGGAAGATTGTTCATTTTCATATATTCTATTGTCCGATGACGGTTGCTACTATTTTTCTTCCACCGCCACGATTGCGGAATTCACAGAGGTATATACCTTGCCAGATGCCCATATTCAGTCTACCGTCAGTGATAGGTATGCTGAGACTATTACCTGTCAGGGTTGATTTGGCATGGGCAGGCATGTCATCATCCCCTTCGCAAGTATGCATGTAGTAAGGTTCCCGTTCTTTTACCAGGTGGTTGAAGATGGCTTCCATGTCCGTCTGGACATCCGGATCAGCATTTTCATTGATGCTAAGTCCGGCAGAGGTATGCTTGATGAACAGATGTAAAAGTCCGGCTTGCGGCAGACGCGGCAGGTTACGTATTATTTCATCCGTTATCAGGTGAAAACCACGTGCGCGGGGACGTAGGGTAAATTCTCTTTGAGTAACAAAACTTTGTTCCATTTTATATATTTCTATGCGTTATTATTTGCCGATATGATTTAGTCTGAAAGTCTTTCTATTCTTTAGGGGCTTTATCAAGTGATGATCCGCAATACTTGCAGAACTGTGCACTTTCTTCGTGTCCTCGCCTGTGACAATTGGGGCACTCTCTTGCTACATTCTTTTCATGTCTTTTCATCAATGATACGGAAACTATGCCGGTGGGTACTGCAATAATAGTGTAACCTATCAGCATGACACAACCTGAAAGGAATTTCCCCAGGGCGGTGACAGGAGTTATATCTCCGTAACCTACCGTGGTAAGTGTGACACAGGCCCAATAAATACTGTTGGGAATATTGCTGAACTGCGTATTGGGTTTTCCTCCTTCAATCATGTACATCAGTGTTCCGATAGATATCACCAGAATCACCACAAACATAAAGAAAACTGCAATTTTCTTGCTACTGTCTCGTAGTGCTGTCAGTAGCATTTGCCCTTCCATCCAGAAATTGAATAACTTGAAAACGCGGAATATCCGTATCAGGCGGAATGCCCGTATAATAAGCAGATAGCGTGCCCCGGGAAACAGGAAAGCGAGATAAAGCGGCAGTGTAGCCAGCAAGTCGATGATACCGAAAGCACTGAAAGCGTATTTGGAAGGTTTAGGCGAACAATACAACCGGGTGATATATTCGAAAGTAAAGAAAGCGGTCAGTAAATACTCCATAACAATGAATGGAGTTTTCAGCCATACCGGCAATCCTTGCAGGCTTTCCAGGATAACAAGTCCCACGCTAAGCAATATGCACCAGATCAGGGTAACGTCGAATAGCTTCCCTGCAGGTGTATCAGCTTCGAATATGATGACATATAGTTTTCGCTTCAAAGCCTGATTATGCATCAGTTCTGTGAATTTATCTTTCAGTTTCATGTTTCACAATGTTTGTTACAAAAGTAAGAAAACCTTTCCGAATGAGAAAAAGGGTACTTGACTTTTTGTAACTTGCTGGAATATGGAGTATATTTGTTACCTGTTTTCACGATTTAAAAGTAAACAACCATGAATCGAATAATAACCTTCGTTATCGGGGTTTTGTTCATCATACTTAAAATAAAGAGCGTATGAATAAAGTATGTGTAGTAACAGGTGGAGCCGCCGGTATCGGTCGTTGCATTGTTGAGATGTTTGCAGAATCGGGATATACGGTGTATTTCATTGATAAGACACCCGAGGCGGTGGAACTGGCGGAAGGAAAGATGTCGGAAAGAGGGCTTTCGGTTACAGGCTTTGTCGGAGATATTGCCGAGGAACAGACGCTGAGGGATTTTGTAGACTTTGTCTTATCCATAGAAGATCAGATTGACTGTCTGATAAATAATGCTTGCCTGACAAATGGAGGAATATTGAGCAACTGTTCGTATGAAGACTTCCTGTATGTGCAACGTGTGGGAGTAGCGGCTCCTTATTTCCTGGCTTTGTCGTTTAAAGACTATTTCAGTGGTGCAGGTGCTATTGTGAATATTTCTTCTACCCGTGCTTTCCAGTCGCAGGGCAATACGGAAAGTTATACGGCAGCCAAAGGTGGAATAACGGCTCTGACTCATGCACTTGCGGTCAGTCTTTCGGGAATTGCCCGCGTGAATTCTATCGCTCCCGGTTGGATTGATACGGGAAACTATCATGAGGAGGATTATGTGCCGTCATATACGGAAGGAGATATCATGCAGCATCCCTCGCAAAGGGTAGGAGAACCAGCCGATATAGCCCGTGCAGTTCTTTTCCTTTGTGACGAACGGAACTCCTTTATCAACGGGGAGAATATTACGATTGACGGAGGCATGAGTAAACTAATGATTTATCATAATGATTATGGTTGGGATTATCAACCGTAGAAACTATTAAATATAAAAAGAGAATAATGGAAAAAGTAATTATCAACTCGTATGAGGATTTTGAAAAGCTGGTAGGTCAGCAAATTGGTGTTTCCGATTATGTGGAACTTTCGCAGGAACGTATCAATCTGTTTGCTGATGCTACGTTGGATCATCAGTGGATACATGTAGATACGGAACGTGCTAAAACAGAGAGCCATTTCAAGACTACTATTGCGCATGGTTATCTCACTTTGTCTATGTTGCCGTATCTGTGGAACCAGATTATTGAGGTGAACAACCTGAAGATGATGGTTAATTATGGTATGGATCAGATGAAGTTCGGTCAGGCGGTATTGTCGGGACAAAGTATTCGTTTGGTTGCGAAACTGCACTCATTGACAAACTTGCGCGGTGTGGCAAAGGCTGAGATTAAATTTACGATTGAGATAAAAGACCAACCGAAGAAGGCACTTGATGGAATTGCAGTGTTCTTGTATTATTTCAATTAAAACTCTTTCATTATAAATTACACGGATATTCACAGATTTAATAATGAAGCTTCAGCAAAGCTCTTCTTCTTAATCTGTGAATATCCGTGTAATTTGTGATGTATTCTTTATTTCTTCCTGATATATTCCTGCCATAAATGTCGGATAGCCGCTACCGGATGATACAACAACATTCTTGGTCCTGCCCATCTCATGATTTCTCTCATCTGTTCCCGCATCTCCGGTTTGTAACAATGTATGGTACAGAGTCGGCAAGTACCTTTCTTTTCTCCGAACGGGCAACGTGACAACCGTGCATGTGCATATTCCAACACTTCCCTGCATTGCGGGCACAAAGTTTCGTTCCCCTCTTTCTTCCGGCAGTAGAGGCGGATCATTTGTTCCACGGTTTGTTTTTCCTGTTCGATGCGGGACATTATTTATGCTTGCCAGCGTTTCAACTTCGGAAACTCTTGCTTCATCATCGCAATAGCTTCTTCTTTAGTAACTTTCTGCTCCGAGTCTTTATTGAATTCTTCTACAAACTGGGCACAATGTTCTATCATTTCATCCATGGTGCAGTCTTGCGCGAATTTACCTTGCTGATAGCAGTAAGTGCAATAATCTGCGCTGAGGCTACCGTCAGCATTTGTTCCGCATACTTCATCGGATGTGAGCGGCATTCCGCAACTTTGGCAAAATTTCATTTCCATAATAATTTTGTTTTAATAATATTAATTTATTGATTATATCTGGGAGATAAGCTTTTATATTTTTCAAAGCCATTATCCTGACTTTTATAAATGATTGTATCGATAAAATAAAGATGCCCGTCATTTCCTACTAATACATTATTAGGAAGAGCATCGAATATATCATAATTGCCATTTGAGAAAAAATCACCATCTAATTCAGAACTGAATCCCATTTTATTAAGCTCTTCTTCTATTTCGGATTCAGTAGCTTCACGTATAGCTACAATAAATGGTTGTGAAAGTACGGCACAAACTTTTTCGGCTTTATTATATGCAAAACCTATTAGCTTATAAGAACAATCTGGAAAATAAATGTTGTGAATCCTTATACGTTCAAAAAACTGAGAGAGATTGTCATCTGAGTAGCGAAAATCATTTAATTTGTAAACAGTAGTGTTATTCTCTATTGATAGATATACTTCATTTTCAGATCCTCTATCAGAAAATATTCCTATTGTATTAATATCTTCTATCCAATACCCTCTGTCTCTTGCGAATCTTTCGAGGTTTGAAATCTGGACTCCCTTAACGACCGTTGTTCCCGCAATTGCTTGAATTGATTCAAGCACTCCTCGCGCGACATTGGATGCTTCCTCCAATAAGCAATGGATTTCATTTTCTTCGCTATGGCTTGGCGATGATATTGATTCAGTTTTTCCATATTGTTTGTTTTTATTATACATATAATGCAAAGATACTGTTTTTGTTCTTTCCTTAATTATCGTAGCAGCAATTTTTTCAGTAAACCTTCATTCAACAGGTGCACTGTTTCGAACTTTCCATTATAGAATACAGCCCAATTATTAAAGATACAAGGCAGTTGTTTAGCTTTCTCCAAAGTATCTATCTCTACCAACCGGAGAGGTATTTGATTGTTCTCGCAATAATTGTATATCTGTTCGATACAATTGGGAATATAGGGACATTGCACACCGTAATAGATGGTCAGTTCTTTGCCCTCAATGCTCTGTTTCCGCACGTTTGATGTGAATTGCGGTTGGGTGCCGTCAAAGGAAAGAGCTAATAATTCATATTCGTCATTGATGGTATCCACTACTTTGAAGCCATATTTCAACATGAACTTTTTTTCTGATAAGAAAGGTTTCTTCTTTTTGGAAGAAAGGAGGCAGATGCCGGATTTTCCTTGCGCTTTTGCGTCGTCGATGCACGATTGTAACAATTCCTTTCCGTATCCCTTTCCTTTGTAACTGCCGGATACCCACAGGCAATAAATATAGAAATAATTATCACCGGTTACGGGAACCCAGGCTTTTTCCAACGGGGCATACTCGATGAACACTTTTCCCTGCGCATCCAGTTTGCGGAAGACGTGTCCTTCTTTGATACGCTCTGCCAGCCAGTTGCGTTTATCGTTTACGCCGGTCTGGTGTTTTTTGTCTGCAATGGCGCAACATAGGTGTTCGCTCATTACGTTCTCAGGGGTTAGTGTGATGAATGCCATACTTTTATCCATTCTTGCTAATTTTGAGATAAACCATATCTTTCAGAAGCTTTCCATCTTCATACATGGGATGATCGTAGTTATCAGTAAAAAAGTTGGGTATGCGGTGCGAGTAGGTAAATCCGCATTGTTTGTAGAAATCCTCTGTGTACGTATCTTCTGCTGTACCTACCAATAGCGTATGATAACGATCTTTGTAGTGCTCTAATAGAAATTCTATCAGCCGTTTTCCATATCCTTTTCGTTGGTAGTGGGGATAAGTGGCGATGTTCTTGATCTCATAGACTCCGTTTCCTTCATCTGTTATCACACACGCCGCCTTTAAGTCGCCGTCGTAGAGAGCGTACATTTCTCCCCGTTCCAGGTAGAGATCTATCATGGACTCTTGTTCGTCGGCAAGTAGCAGTAGTTCGAGGAACTCCTTTTTGTTCTTTAAAATAGGGACGATGTTTATCATTCGTGTAGATTTAGTTGTTCTTGAATCACCTCAAAGGTAGGCAATTGGTATGAGAAAGACAAATTCTGCTACCAAGTTGAAAAACATTATTCCGAAATTTGCTACTTATAATTAATTTCTGTTCTTTCGTACAGGAATTTATGGTTGCCCGATAATGGTCTATGCTTTTTAGGGAGAGCGAGTTTTCCAAGTCAATTCATTTGGGGGATAAGATTAAAAGTAGTCAACCTATGTGAAAAGACTATGTGATAAATATCAGTAGATTATGATTCTCAGTTATTCTCACTATATTGAGAATCTTTTCTCACTATTATGAGTATTTATTCTCATCGCATTGAGAAGTTCTTCTCATCATATTGAGAATACTTTCTCTTTACGTTGAGAAAATCTTCATTATAGGCATCCTGTTTCCGACTGATAAGTATTGTATTGCAAAGTAATATAGGTTATGGATAAAACATCCTTTGGAGAAGAAGTATATAGCGTTGTCGCCTCCATCCCTCCGGGACGTGTGCTGACGTATGGACAGATTGCTTATCTTATAGGTAAGCCCCAGTGTTCACGTATGGTGGGGCAGGCCATGCATAACGCACCTGAGGGACAAAATCTGCCTTGCCACCGGGTAGTGAATAGTCAGGGACGACTGGCCCCTTTCTGGCCCGAACAACGGGAGTTGCTGGAAAAAGAGGGTACCGTCTTTAAGAAGAACGGATGCGTAGATATCAAGGCATCTGGTTGGGAAATACTGAAGGAGGTTATTTCTTAGCGAATATATTGATGAGCAGCGAACAGCTTGTCAGCAAGATACCTGTTCCCACCACTCCCGTCCAGCCGAACCATTGCCAGAAGGTTCCGGCAAGGAAAGTTCCGGTGGAACCGCCAATGAAATAGGTAGTCATGAAAATAGTATTGATACGATTGGATGCCTGCGGACAAAGGGCAAACGCACTTGTCTGATTACTGAGCTGGATGCATTGCATCCCTATATCTATCAACAGAATACCGGCTATGATACCTGCATAACTATATTGTCCCGCATAGAGCACTATCCATGCGCTGATTATCAGCGAACATCCTATATAAGTAAGCCGTTTCACCCCGACCGTATTGATGAATTTTCCGATGGAAGAAGCGGTCAGTGCCCCGGCTATGCCGCAAAGACCCAACATTCCTATGATATTGTTTCCCGCAAAGAAAGGCGCCTGCTCCATCTTGAAAGCCAGACAACTCCACATGGTAAGGAACGATCCGAACGAGAAACCTGCACGCAACGAAGCTATGCGGAGCTGGGGATACTTCTTGACGATGGAAAACAAGGATTTCATCAGTCCGGCATAACTTCCCTGATAATTGGAAGGAAGGTCCGGGAGTATCCTTATTATAATAAGCAAACAAACGACCATCAATCCCGCGGCAATGAAGTAGATAAACCGCCAGCCCATGTATTCGCCTACAATACCGCTCACTACGCGCGAAGCAAGAATACCCGTCAGTAGTCCCGAAAGGATAATACCTACATTCTTTCCTTTAGTTTCGGGAGTGGAATATTGTGCCGCAAGGGGCATGAATATCTGGGGTATAACCGAACAGGCACCCGTCAGCAGAGAAGCGAACAGTATCAGGTGGATATTGGGAGCTAAAGCAATGGTGAGCAGTGAGACTACCAGAATGGAAATATTTACGAGGATAATATTTCTTCTGCGGTATAAATCGCCCAGTGGAATGATGAACAATAGTCCGATGGCATATCCTATCTGCGAGCACATGGCTATCAGATTGGCGGTGAACTCACTGATGTTCAGGTCACGGCTGATACGGTTCAGTAGTGGTTGGTTGTAGTATATGTTGGCTACCGTTACGCCTGAGATGATGGCCAGCGTCCAAAGCAGGGACGAGGGTACTCCTTGATTTTCTTTTAGTTCCAATTTCATGCCGCAAAGGTAGTTATTTCATGAAAAAGAAACATGCATAATGATCAATGATTCATATACAGGGGCATCAGGCGATGGTAGGCTTTCAGATATTTCCTGAGTCTGGTGACTTCTTTTTTTCCAATGCAGGGCATGCGGCGCACATCCATATTATCCGTCAGGTCATGAATCTTAACGGCAACGGCTATGGGATTGGAGGCACATCTTTCGACGTATTCTTCGTAATCTTCCTCATCGGAGGTCTTTGTGACACACCGCACGGCTTCAATGATTTCGGTAGAGAATCCTTCCTTTTCCAGGTCTTCGAATGTCCATTCCGTATCTTCTACAACGTCGTGTAGAATACCGACAATCCTTTCTTTCAGATTCCGTCCCATATTCATTACGCGGATGGGATGATGCAGATATTCCTGTCCGTATTTGTCTTTTTGTCCTTTGTGAGCTTCGGTGGCAATAGCGATGGCATGTGAGAGAAGATGATTGTCCATAAGATTTTTTTTAGAATTGTTCGATACAAAGTTACTGAAATCTGTTATTAAATATAAGAGAGGCTTATTATTAAAATTGTATATTAACCCAATAAATGAAACAGATTATGAATATAGAACATTTTCCGGAGAAAAAAGTTTTTCAGACCGTAGTCGATGGAGAGACTGCCCGCCTGATGTATCATGTAGCTGACGGTGCTTTGGATGTGCGCCACACGATTGTACCCAGTGAAATAGGTGGTAGGGGAATTGCCTCTGCTTTAGTAAAAGCAGCTTATGATTATGCATTGGCTAATGAACTGGTGCCTGTGGCAACCTGTTCCTATGCCGTGAAGTGGCTGGAAAGGCATCCTGAATATAATGGAAAGACGGGAAAGGATTATGCGGGGGAGGGGACTTGTGCATTATAGAAACTCCTTAAAACTTTGGGCAGCCATATATTATCTATATATGACTGCTCAAAGTTTATTCACTTAATTATTCTGATTGATAAGGTTTATCACAACCTTTACCATTATATCTTTTTCTTCTGTTCTGCTTTCTGCAATCATTAATGTAAGGGCGACTAATGTGTTGTTGCTTATTAATTTTTCTCTCTGTATTCTTTAGGCGACAAACCAGTAATTCTTTTAAAATACTTCCCAAAGAATGATTGGGAGGGGAAATTTAGTTCATCACTAATTTGTTGTATCGTCAGGTTGGTAGATTTAAGGAGCGCTTTGGCTTCTAATGTAACATAGTCATCAATCCATTCCGCAGCAGTTTTCCCACTGATACGTTTTATAATAGTTGATAAATAGCCTGCGGATAAATGTAGCCTGTCCGCATAATAAAGTACCTTTCTTTCTTTTTTGTAGGACAATTGGACTTCCTTTGAAAAGTTATCCATTAATACTTCGTCGTTTGATAGTATTTTATTTTTCGATATTTCATGAAAATAGTATCCCATGCCATAAAAGAAAGCGCAGGTTAAATGCCTGATAACATCTAACTGGTAGGGATGTTTATTCTCTATAACCTTACGAACCATTGTACAATAAGAAATCATGGCTTCAAGTTGCCCGGATTGCAAATTTAGAACGGGGTTATCTTGTAGCAGCATATAGGTCTGAAAATTATAGGGTAATCCTAAGCTATTGATAAAGTCGTTAGACATAAAAATACAAATCCCTTTAAAATCGTCACTTATAGATATCTGCTCCAGGATTTGCCCCGATACGTTGATTGACATTTTTGAACTACTCATGTGATGGGGTAGCAAGTTTATTTTCCCGATGCTTTCCCCTTGAAGGCAGATGCAACAAATGTACATATCTATTTTGAATGGATGATTTGATAAGTCATTGCCGGCTACATCAAAAATATAAAAATCATCATTCACACATAAGAACCCTCCCTTATTTTGTATCTCAGCCCGTAGGTTTAGTGTATTCATTTTATTTGCGAAATTAAAGATTCGGACACAAAAATAGAGCAATTTTATCACAAGTGAAATGATTATTGAAAGTTTCGTCCAATATCGTCAATGAAATGACCTTTTGGCACTGTGTGGCTTTACCTACTTTTGCGGCATCAAAAAAACATTAATATGAAGAAAAAGTATTTTATTATCTTATTATTAACCGTAGGTTGTATGAGTGCTCTGAAAGCACAACCTCTAAGTGTAGTCAAAAAAGATACAGAGTCCTCGAAAGAGCAAAAAATCATCTTTACAGGCGGTCCGATTTTAGAAATGAACGTATCTAATTTTATCCATTCGGGTATTGGGGATAGCAAGAGCAAGATGAAGTTTGGCTTCAGTACCGGTGGATTCTTGAATTTAGGTATTTCAAAATCTTTCTCCGTACAGGGAGAAATGCTATTTCATTACAAAACTTCTGATTTTGAATGGAGTAACCAAACAGGCGAGTATCGTTATTGGGGAATGGAGATTCCTGTTTATGCTATGTACCATTATTGTTTCTCGAAGGGTAACCGTCTACACATTGGTATAGGACCTTATACGGAATTTGGTTTAGGAGCATCATTCAAGTACGGCGGAATCAAACAAGACCTTTACGAAAAAGACAGCGCTACAGGATTGCCTGCTTTATGCGATTCAAATACAGGTTTTGGTATTAAGGTAGGCTATGAGTTTGTTTCAGGATTTCAGATTAATGCCACTTATAAGGCGAGCGTAACCAATCTGCTCGACGAGAATAGCAGTAGGATAAAAATGCATCCTCAAACATTCAGTATTGGAATTGCCTATCGGTTTGCAAAGTAAAAGTATGACGAATATGAATATAAAACACTCTGTTTTTAGCACAATTATCCTTTTTGTTTTTGTAACAAACGTTCTTGGCCAGTCAGACTCGATACAAGAGAAAGGATTAAAGAAATACTGGAATAGCCTTTTTCATGGTAATATAGACAGAACATTCGAGAAAAAAATGGATATGAGTTTTGTAGTAGCTCCTTGTTATACTAAAGAAGGGAGTTTTGGTATCGGGGGAGCTGCAACTGCATTGTACCGTTTAGATCGTAAGGATTCTATTATGCAACCTTCTGACATATCATTATCCGGAAGTGCAACGATTAATGGATTTTATGGGATTACCATAAAAGGAAACAATCACTTCAAAGGAAATAAAGCCCGTTTAAGTTATCGCCTGCAATTTCAGCATAAGACATTGGATTTCTGGGGGATTACATATGATGCCTGTAATGTGAATCCTATTTCCGAATATACCAAACGACTCATCAATTGGGAGTCGGATTATGTTTATAAACTCACCAAGAATATTCATGTAGGTGCAGCTCTCAATATAAAATATGCCGATTTGGCCAAAATGGCTAATCCGGCTTATTTAGAAGGGCAGAGAAAAGCCTACTTTTTTACAGGTCTCGGAGTGTCCATTCAATATGATACACGGGATTTTATTTTAAATCCTAAGCGTGGTATTTATTTTATGGCAAGAGAGATTTTCTATCCGGATTTTATAAGTTCTTACAACAAGACTCTATTTAATACTACTATGATTTTCGATGCTTATAACCGTATGTGGAGTGGCAGTGTTCTCGCATTCGACCTCTACGGACAATTTAATAATCAATATACTCCGTGGCCATTAAGGGAAGAATTGGGAAGTGGAGATAGTAGGATGCGTGGTTACTATGGCGGTCGTTATATAGATTGTAACCAAATGACGGCGCAATTGGAATTGAGGCAGCATATTTATAGTCGCATTGGTTGTGTAGCATGGATGGGTTGTGGAACTGTGTTTCCATCTTTTGATAAATTAAAAGTGGAACACATTTTACCTAATTATGGTATAGGTTTGCGGATTGAGTTCAAACATAATGTAAATGTACGTATTGATTACGGCTTCGGTAAAGATACTGCTGGATTTTTATTTCAGTTTGCAGAAGCATTCTGAAAATGTATGTTTGGAAAAATAGAAACATTGAGTAGTCCATATATTATCTATTGTGACTACTCAATGTTTATTCACTTAATTATTCTGATTGATAAGGTTTATCACGACCTTTACCATTATATCTTTTTCTTCTGTTCTGCTTTCTGCAATCATTAATGTAAGGGCGACTAATGTGTTGTTGCTTATTAACCGGGAACCATCAGGTTTATATAAAATTCTGTTTTTCTCGAGAAACCATAGGAAGAGAAAAGCAGCAATGCGTTTGTTTCCATCATTTCGAGATTGTAATATTCTACCTGCCGGGTAACGCTTCTTTCACCCTCTTGTTGAACTGTCGCAAATTTTGCGACAGTTGGAATTTCTTTTAGTTCTTCCTTTAGTGCATTAGTGATATGCTTGCCAATCGTTTTTACATCACGGTCAAACAGTTCAGCCATTTGTTGGCGATTAATCCATACCGTTTCATTTTCCAGTCTCACATCTATTAAAGTTTGTCCATCCTTAGTCTGGTAGATGATAATATTTCCTTTGTCGTTCATTTTTTATTCTTTTTAAATACGAATTTGTAAAGGTAAGCATTTTCTTCTTTGCTGCCTTCGGATTTTTCTCTATCTTGCTTCCGTTTTTAATCATTCACTAAAGAAAAACAGAATATGAAGAAATATATAGGAGCGCACGTAAGTGCGAGTGGGGGAGTTGAGATAGCTCCTGTTAATGCGCATGAGATAGGTGCGGATGCATTTGCTTTGTTTACAAAGAACCAACGGCAATGGGTGGCCAAACCTCTGACCGAAGAAAGTATTCGCGGATTTAAAGACAATTGTGAGAAATACTCTTTTGATGCCCGCTATATCCTGCCTCATGATAGTTATTTAATCAATCTGGGACATCCTGAAGAAGAAGGATTAGAGAAAAGCCGTGCCGCATTTCTGGATGAAATGCAACGTTGTGAGCAATTGGGTCTGAAGCTTCTGAATTTCCATCCGGGCAGTCATCTGAATAAGATTTCAATAGAGGAATGTCTGGATAGGGTGGCAGAATCTATCAATATCACATTGAGTAAAACGAAAGGAGTGACTGCTGTTATTGAGAATACAGCTGGACAAGGAAGCAATGTTGGTAATGAGTTCTGGCAACTAAAGCATATCATTGATCGTGTAGATGATAAATCCCGTGTAGGTGTATGCTTGGATACTTGTCATACTTACTCGGCAGGATATGATATCGTAAAAGAATATGATAAAGTGTTTCAGGAGTTTGATGAAGTCGTTGGTTTTAACTATTTGCGGGGTATCCACCTGAATGATACTAAAAAAGAACTGGGTAGCCATGTAGACCGCCATGACAGTATAGGGAAAGGCTTGTTAGGCATAGACTTCTTTAAGCGTTTTATGAAAGATGAACGGTTTAATGATATGCCTGTTATTCTTGAAACGCCGGATGAGAGTTTATGGGCGGACGAGATAAAGTTGCTACGTAGCTTTGAAGAATAGATACGCGGACGACGCGGACTAAACAGACGAACACGGATTTTCTTAATTCATAATAAGAAGTCCGTGTTCGTCTGTTTAGTCCGCGTCGTCCGCGTATCCTTTTATTGATTTACCTTCACATTATTCCATTCAGATGACGGGATAATTGACTTGTCATACTCACCATCTTTCGCTTTAATATTCAGATTCTCAAATTTGAAATTCGTCAGTTTGTACTGCTCGGATGCACTTACGTTGAAAAATACGTCACATTCAAAGTCTATATTACGCATTGTTACATGGTCCGAGTAAGACATCGGAATATCTTTACGGTCTTTCAGATCAAAGAACTGAGTCCATGGTTTGATGTATAGGAAGCTTTTGGCATTTCCTTTAATATCCTCCACAAGGATATATTCATAATTTTGGGGAGTATCGGCACGCATCTTCAACCACAACAGACGGCTTGCCTGATTGATGGTACAACGACGGAGAATAATATTGCGGTTATGGATAGACTCGCTACCGCAAGTCAGTGCACTATGGCAGAAACCGTACGTACAATCTTCTATAATAATATTAGTGTTACTTCCGTTGTTAGAATCCTTATCAGCCCAGGGGCCTTTTCCACCTTTAAGAGCAATAGCATCATCGTTTACAGAAAGGTAGCAGTTCTTAACCAACACATTATTGCATACATCAATATCTATGGCATCCGTGCTGGGTGCCTTAACAGGAGCAGCCGGAGAGAAAATATATAGACCTAATAGCTTCACATTGTTACATTTGTAAATGTGTGTCGTCCAGAAAGGAGAGTTGATGAGGCGTACGCCGGAAAGCTGTACATCATTGCTATTGGAAATGTGCACCAGGCGCGGACGCAACTCATCCATATTCGTGCATTTCGGAATAACGGTGCGGCGTAACCAGAAAGATTTCCAATAGCGTAGTCCGTTGCCATTGATGGTTCCCTTACCGGAAATGGTGAAACCATCTACTTTGTCGGCATTCACCAGTGCGGCAAAGTATTTAAGTGATTGCCCCTCGATGCGGGTATTGATTATAGAGAAGTTGCTGATATCATCGCTACCTTTCAATACTGCTCCTTCTTCCAGGTAAAGGTGTGTTTTGGGCTTGAAAAAGAGTGCACCGCTCAGATAGGTACCTTTCGGGATGATGATCACACCGCCACCTTTGGATGATGCCTGGTCGATAACCGCCTGAATTTTCTCTGTTTGAAGTAAGGTGCTGTCATTCACCACACCATGATCAGTAATCTTATATTTACCGCCAAGGGTTTCGATATTTACAATTTCGTTCTGTCTGAACCAGTCGGGAATAAGGGTACCATCGGGGAATTTCTCTTGTGCAAAAGATGGCAGGCAGAAAAGCAAACTACATACTAAAGTTACGAATTTCATGGTCTTTATCATTAATTGAGTTAATAGTGTCTGATCGGATAGATTTATCCGTTTGCAAAAATAGGGATTAAAATCTACATGCTGCTTATGCGGATAAGCCCATTTCCTAAGTTATTTGTTGGTTTATATAGGCTTTTTGATTCTTCCTTTCCATACAGAAAGGAAGTTAACTCGTCAACTTTTCCTCTATCCGAGCTTTTGGAAAAAGCAATAATCAGAAGTCTGCTTTTTCCGTAATACACATGGGCTGACCGTTGACGGGATGGGTGAACTCTATGGATTCAGCGTGCAGATAGAGCCTTTTGTCTTTCTTTCCATAAAGCTCGTCACCTATGATGGGGCAATGCAGTCCTGACGGATGTGCCGCATGTACGCGAAGTTGGTGAGTACGTCCCGTATGGGGATAAAGGGCTATACGTGTATATTTATCTGTACGTTCGAGAACCTGATAATAAGTGATGGCAGGCTTGCCATATTGTGTGTCTACCATTTGTCGGGGGCGGTCCAATGGATTGGGGCAAAGCGGTAGTTCAATAGCGCCTTCATCTTCCGGGACGATGCCATCGAGTAAGGCTATGTACTTCTTTCGGATACTACGATTCTTGAATTGTGCCTGTAAGTGTTGGTGCGTCTTCTTATCTTTGGCAATGATTAAAAGTCCCGATGTAGCCATATCCAGCCTATGTACGATCATGGGACCATCTGCTTCCGGATAAGCCTTTCTTGCCAGGTCATATATAGACGTCTGTCTCTCTTTTCCGGGTACTGAAAGCATTCCGGCAGGCTTATTAATAATCAATAGCCATTGGTCTTCATAAACTATATTCAATTTTTCATTACCTTGTTCCGCCTCCTGTTGCATGGGATTTGCTTCTACCTCCAATCCCTGCAACATGTGCCGGAGAATTGGTTCGCATTTACCCTTACAGGCTGGATAGTAATAACCGTGATGCCGTATTTCGTTTTTGGGAGAATTACCCCACCAGAATTCGGCCATGGCTATCGGTTTCCAATGATGTAAATAAGCTTGTTGTAACAATTTAGGAGCGGCACATTCACCTGCACCGGCGGGAGGAGTCTTATGTACGGTTTGCTCGAATATGTCGCGTAAAGTTTTCACTTCTCCCCGGTAGTTCAACATTCTGAATTGTTCGAATAGTTGTTGTTGCAAGGCGGCAGAGCGGACTTTACGTTCTGCTTTCAGCTCCTGTATTTGTTTTTCCCAATTACCAGCTTCTACCTGCAAGGAGGCTATCTTATCTTTCCAGGAACGTTCCAGCCGCTTATATTCTGCCTTCTGGAACTGGCTCTCTCGTATCAGCTCTGCTTCTTCCTTTGCATTAAGCTGACCTGTCTTTCTGAGCAATTCTCTTTTATCTTTTGCTTCCTTCAATTGTGTTTTGGCAATTGACAATGCATCTTGTGCAGATTGGGTGGTTTGGGTAAGATTTGATCGTAGGTCAATATATTTCTTATCCTCTTCCAACCGGCGGATACGACGGTTGATAGCGGATATGTTTTCTTCTTCTATTTTGAAGAAGCCTTGAGGTTGCAATAAATCGTACACGGGAGGTACAAAATACGGATGTATATTCTTCCCGGCTAATATGCCCGAAAAGGCGGTTAAATAACCTATGCTTCCATCTTCGGTTTGCACTATCAGCACTCCGAACATTTTCCCCTGGCTTAATTCCTCTTGCCAGTCGCTTTGCTTGCTGAGGTAGTTTTGTACCTCTTCCGCCGCCATTACACACAATGGATGAGGAGTATAACAGAAAGGATAAGTAAACCTTTCCGGAAGTGGAATATCGCTGATTGAAGTAGTAAAACGGTGCAACATAATGGTGCAAAGATACTACATTCTTTGGGTATCTGTGAAGTTATCCGGCAGAAAAGAATTCCTCGCTTTCATTATGGTAGGGTAGGAGGAAAGTGAACCGGCTTCCTTTTCCAATCTCTGAGGCCACACTAATCTTCCCACCGAGTTTTTCCGCAATTACCATGCTGATGGAAAGTCCCAGACCTGTGCCTTGAACAAATTCATCTTGTTTGTAGAAGCGTTCGAATATCATTCGTTGCTCTTCTTTCGGAATACCTTTGCCCGTATCTTCTACGTAAATGGAGACTTCGTATGTTGAAAAATCAATTTCATAGCCCAGTTTGATATATCCTGATTTGGTAAACTTAGTGGCATTATTCAGGAAGTTAGTCATTATCTGGCTGAGGCGGTTCACGTCCGTATTGATGAAGAATGCGGCATCAGGCACTTCTTTGATGAACTCTATTTCCTTGGGTATCAATAAGGAATGTGTCAAATACATACTATCCACCCAATTATTCAGATTACACGTTGAATAGGAGAAAGTCATGTTGCCCGATTCGATACGGGAGAGTTCCAGTATATCATTGATGAGTTTCAGAAGCAATTCACAATTCGTGTTGATCGTATTGATGAAGTCAGCTTTTTCTTCATCGGGGAGGTCGTCTTCGCTGACAAGTAAGTTGGAGAACCCCACAATTGCATTCAGTGGAGTACGTATTTCATGGCTCATATTGGCGAGGAAAGATTGTTTCAGTTCTGCCTCTATCGCCAGGTCTTTTGCTCTCATGAGTTCCTCTTCTTTGTCCTTGAAGTGTTGCACATTGGTGATTAAGCCTATAATGGAGGCCGTTTCCGCCATTGCCTCCGTGGGATTGACATAACGGAGTTCATACCAGATATACCCTTTACCATTAAAGTTGCACCGGCATTGGGTGTGCGTTTTGGAATCCGGTTGGTTTTTCACATGATAAAACGTATTCAACGCATCTACTCTGTCTTCCGGATGTATCGCTTCGGCCATTTCTTGTAGGGTGAAGGCACGGAAAGGCATATCCAGATGCTCAAAGAATTCTTTATCACAGATGAAAGCATTTGTTTTCTCTATGTATTTCCAGGCGTAGATGTTGCTCTTTTCGAGTGATAGCGATAATAATTCCTTTTCCCTGGTTAGTTCCCTTTGGGCGGTGCGCTTTCTTTTAGACTCTCTGACATAGAGAAGTAGCGGATAGATGATGAAAAAACAAATAGAAGAGAGAGCCAGAACAATGATACAAATAAAAAGAGACTTGTACTTGGCTTGGAAAGGTATCTTGATTACAATATAATCTTGTGGATGTTCTTCAACTTCAACATTGATTTCTGTTTTCTGAATATCTTGGGGTTCAGCGTACTGGGGTTCTACCGCATGCATCTTTGTAAATAGGACAAAGAAGATCAGAATAATCGAAACTCTTTTCAGTAGCTGATAGCGTTTTTTCATAGCTGAAGAATAACTCATTTTGCAAATGTACATGAATATTTTTAATTCTTGCACAAATAAATAAAAATGTGAGAATTAACTCGTTTTATGTCCGAATAGCAGATTCTGTTCATCTTAAAAAAAGACTATTTTAATGTAAATCTTATTTTTTTATTTTATATACTGATTTTTCGCAATTCACGGCTTAGCCAGATAGTAACATTGGTGGTCGTATAAATGTCCATCGTAGGTTAACTCGGCCTGATGGAGAGTGCCTTCATAAATAAAACCGTGGCGTTTCAAAACCTGTTGTGAGCGCTCGTTATGAGGATAGCAATTTGCGGTGATGAGGCTTAGTTGGAGGGTGTTGAATCCGTAATCGAGAACAGATTGCACCGCTTCCGTCATATAGCCCTTTCCCCAATGGGATTCATCGAGCCAGTATCCCAGCATGCGTGCTTGCGGGTTTTCACGCTTGGGATCTGGAATGATGCCGACTGAACCGATCAAACGTCCGTCTTCTTTTAGGGTGATAGCCCATATTCCGGACTGGGATATAAATACGGAACGAAGGATTTCTTGTGATTCTTCTAAGGATCCGTGAGGTTTCCAGCCGGCATTGTTTCCTATATTCGGATTCTGGCAACATTTAAAGAAGGCTTCCGCATCACTTTTCCGGAAGGGGCGTAATAGTAGCCGTTCCGTTTCAATCGGAGCATCCGGTTCATTACCGGTTTCTTCCTTCCTGTATACACATTCCACTCGATTGCCATCCGGATCGAGTATGACGCTTTCGAAATATCCATCGCCCGAAGTCCGCGGTTCGCCGGCTATGGTATACCCATCGCTACGGAGTTGTTCAGTAGTGCGGAGAACGTCTTCTTTGCTTTGGAAAGAGAGAGCAAAGTGCGTGAGTCCCAACTTGTTCTCTTCTATTGGAGTGTTTTGCACATCTGTGCGGCTCATTAATTCTAATGCCGCGCCATCATCAAAATAAATGAAATAGGACTCGAAACCCTTTTTCGGATTGATGTATTTTTCATTGCTTGTTCCGTTAAAGTAGCGGATATAAAACTCTCTCAATTCTTCCAGGTGAAAAGTCCAGATGGCGATATGATGTATTTTCATGCGATATAATAGTTTGAATATCTGTTCTTTGTAGTTAATTAAAAACTACTTTTTATGCAAATATAATGATTATTCCTTATAAAAGCCTACCTTTGCGCCCTAATTAAAAGAAATGATGACATTTAAACAGATGAATATTTCGGAGCCGGTGTGCCGTGCGCTCCTTGAAAAAAACTATTCTACTCCTACTCTTATACAAGAACAAGCCATACCGGAAGCCCTGACTGGGCGTGATCTATTAGGACTGGCTCAAACCGGAACCGGTAAAACGGCGGCATTTGCCATACCTATCATAGAACAATTGCTTGCCGACCCCACATCTCAGCAGAAAGGTGCTCCACGTAAGATTCGTGCTCTTATCCTTACTCCAACGCGTGAGTTGGCAATTCAGATTGATGAATCGCTGGCAGACTATACACGATATACCACGTTGCGCCATACCGTTATTTTCGGTGGGGTAAAGCAGAAGTCGCAAACCGATGAATTGCGTGCCGGAACAGATATCCTGACGGCTACTCCCGGTCGTTTGCTCGATCTGATGTCACAAGGATTTATCCGCCTCGACCATGTGCGGCACTTCGTGCTTGACGAAGCTGACCGTATGCTCGATATGGGATTCATCCACGATGTAAAGCGCTTGTTGCCTAAGCTCCCGCCAAAGAAGCAAACCTTGTTCTTTTCGGCTACCATGCCTGATAGTATTGACCGCCTGGCTAAAAGTTTATTGCGCAATCCGGCGAGGGTGGAAGTCACTCCGGCATCCAGCGTAGTGGAAATCATCAGTCAGTCTATCGTGTAGAAAAGCCTCAGAAGAAGGAATTGCTGGCACAACTATTACTCGGAGAGGCCGGACATCAGGTACTTGTATTTTCGCGTACCAAACATGGGGCGGATAATATAGCGCGCTATTTATCACGTCGTGGCATCACTTGTGAAAGTATCCATGGAGATAAGTCGCAAAATTCCCGCCAGCGTGCATTGAGTAATTTCAAGGAAGGTCGTTCCAATGTAATTATCGCTACGGATATTGCGGCACGCGGTATTGATATCAAAGGTTTGGATTTGGTTCTCAACTACGATTTGCCCGATGTACCGGAAACTTATGTCCATCGTATCGGACGTACGGGACGTGCGGGTTGCGAGGGACGTGCCATTGCCTTTTGTTCGGGCGAAGAAGTGCCGATGTTGCGTGAAATAGAGAAACTTACAGGTATCAAACTGGAGCAACGGAAACATGATTTACCGCCTTTGGAGGAGACGAAAACAGCTCCGGTTGTCAATGTTGCACGAAAGGTACAAGCGAAAGCACCGGCAGATAAGCAACAAGGCAAGCAGAACAATAAGAGGCGGGAGAACAGAAAGCCTGCCGAACCCTTGAAGAATACTCAGCAAGCAACGGTTGTTGCTGAAAAGCCCAAACGTCATAATCGTCCGGCGAAACCGAAATTAGCTCGGGAATCGCAACAAAAGCAATCGGCGGATAAAAGGGAGCAAGCATCCAGTCGTTCGGCAAAGTTGCGTTCGCGTTATGAAAATTATGAATGATTGGCTATAGTTTATCTGAACGCTTAAAGTTGTATTTCTTAGTAAATGAACTTGTAAAATAAATTAGTTTTTATGTTTCTTATTTTGTTCGAAAAGAAGAAAAAAGGTGATAGTTAAGTACATAGAAAATCTTTTTTATTCTTTTAAAAGTTTGTATATTAGCGCCTTGAAGATACTCGAAAATGTATTTTATTTTTGTTTTAAGTGTCTCTAACCCTAAGGTGTAAAAGTAATATGATCGAAAAGAACAAGAGTTTAAGTGTATTTCTCCTTCATTTCTTAGAGCGTTTAAATGGATGTGAATCCATTGAAAAGAAAATCACGGAATCATTGACGGATATTTGTACTTTCTATAAGTTTAAAAAAGGATTTGTTTATCAGACCGATGGTTTTCGCTATTTCTTCCTGAAAGAAACGATTGGAAATGAAGACCATTCTCTGAAGCGTCGCTTTGAGATGAGTGAAATGACCAAAATACATTCCGATCGTATGAAGGTCAAGAACCGTCCTTTTTATGCCAGTAGAAACGATGACAATTCCTTAGTCGATATTGACGTTCTGGATTTTCATAAAACGGATTCCTTGCTGGTCCGTCAGTTTGAAGATAGTGAAGGAAAGATTATCGGTTTTATAGGATTTGCGGATAGGGAGGATACAACTCCTTTCACGGATGAGGAATTGCAAACCATTCATCTTCTGCTCGGTTCGCTTTCTAAAGAAATAGCCGTTCGTGAATATAAAGAACGGGAAGTGCGGGCAAGCAATACGCTGGGTAGCATCATGAACAATATGGGAGTCGACATTTATGTGAACTCTTTTGATTCTCATGATATGTTGTATGCCAATGCGTCTATGGCGGCTCCGTATGGTGGCATTAAGCATTTTGAAGGAAAGAAGTGCTGGCAGGCCCTTTATACTGATAAAACGGGCGAATGTGAGTTTTGTCCTAAAAGACACCTGATCGACGAAAACGGTCTACCTACTAAAGTTTACTCCTGGGATTACCAACGCCCGTTCGATCAATGTTGGTTTCGTGTATTCAGTGCGGCATTTCCCTGGATAGACGGCCAGATGGCACATGTCATTACCAGCGTTGATATCGACCATCAGAAAAAGATAGAAGAAGAATTGATAATAGCCAAAGATAAGGCCGAAAATCTGGATCGCTTGAAGTCCGCCTTTCTGGCTAACATGAGTCATGAGATTCGTACTCCGTTGAATTCCATAGTTGGTTTCGCAAGTATGCTTGTTGAGGAGGAAGATAAAGAAGAGCGTCAGGGCTATATTGAAATCATGCAAGAGAATACGGAATTGCTCTTACAATTGATATCCGACATTCTCGATTTATCCAAGATAGAGGCGGGAACGCTCGATTTCAACATGGGATATTTGAATATCAGGGACTTCTGTGAAGATATATTGCGTGGTTATGAAATTAAGGAAGATAAGCCTGTACCGGTTGTGCTGGCTTCCGGTCTGCCCGATTATCGTATCTATACGGATAAGAAACGTCTGATGCAGGTCATCACCAACTTTATAAATAATGCTCTGAAATTCACCAGTAAGGGGCAGATCACTCTGGAGTACCATTTTAAAGAGGGTACCAATGAAATAGAGTTCTCGGTTACGGATACGGGTATCGGCATCGCACCGGATGCGGTGGGGCAGGTTTTCGACCGATTTGTGAAACTGAACACATTCTCCAAGGGCACCGGCTTAGGGTTGTCCATCTGCCGGAGTATCGTGGAGCACCTTGGTGGTACGATTGGCGCCGAATCGGAAGTAGGGGTCGGGAGTCGTTTCTGGTTTACGCATCCTTGCGCGGAATCGGCCTGATTATGGAGTAGTCTATTATTTATAAACTAAATTTATAAGCTAATGAGAAACAAAACGTGGAAGTATCTGGTTGTTACATCTGCAATATTCGTGTTATCAGCTTGTGGCGGAGGCACAAAAAAGCAAGTAAATGAGGATGTAAGTATGGATAGTGTAAATGTGGTGTGCGATGGCCTGAAGACATTGGAACTGGATGAAGTGAAAGTTACCTGGATACAGGATAATGCGAAAGAGCGCCTGATGGAAAGAACGCTTTTCGCGGATGCTGACGATAGTCTGATAGAGAGTTTGAAACTACAAAGCGGAATACCTTCGTCCATGAGTGCTTTTCTGGTAGAAACGGGTGGAATCCGAATCCTGTTCGATACGGGTATGGGAGCACCGGATAGCCGTTTGCTATCGGGCTTGGCTTCTTTGGGAGTTACCCCTTCCGATATTAAATATTTGTATCTCACCCATTTCCATGGCGATCACATCGGTGGAATGATGAGAGGGGATAGTGTTGTGTTTCCTGATGCTGAAGTGTATGCATCGAAAGTGGAATATGATGCCTGGCTCAAGATGCCTGCCGACAGGAATGCGCAAGTGTTGAAAACGATGAATGCTTATAAAGACCGTTTGCATCTGTTTGAGTTCGGAGAAACATTGCCGGGCAATGTCGTTGCGATGAATGCTGAGGGACATACTCCCGGGCATACCGTGTTCCAGGCGAACAAATTGTTGGTGATTGCCGATCTTATCCATGGAGCTGCCCTTCAGTTAGAGCATCCCGAAATCTGCGCTACGTATGATATGGATAGGGAGAAGGCGGTGAAATCACGTAAGTATTTCCTTCAATATGCCAAAGACAATGGTTTGACGATGGCAGGTATGCATTTGCCGGCTCCGGCATTCAAATAGTATTTTCCAAATTGGTATTAACAGGGGGTGTTTCTTCACCCTCTTTTGATTTTTCCAAAGTTTTCGGACGCTTCATAGGCGAGGGCTTCTTTCCGTATTTACGTTCTTTTTCCCAAGCGGCTTTCCGGGCTTGGTATGCTTCGTATTGTTTTTCTAAATAATTGTCGGCCATAATGTAATCGTTTAAAATAAAGATGCTTATCGTTGGGTAGGCAATGAGAACTCTTGCCAGTCGTACTCCTGTCCGGTTTCATCGGCTACGGCAACGCGTATGATGACTTCTCCCGTCTTTATCCGTTCTCCGGCATTGATGCTGGCGGTATATTTCACACCTTCATGAGGCTTAATCTGCTCTATCATGACCGAGGGTGAAATATAGATACGCTTCATGCCCGTGATTTCGGCCACTACCGGTACTACGTTGAAAGCTGTTCTGTTTCCTTCGTTTATGATTTCGAAGATCACTTTACAATTTTCGCCTGAGTTGATTGTATGGTCGCGATTGGCGTCAATGAAACGTATATTATGTATTCTCAGATTTTCGATAGCTGATGAATATTGGGGTTGGGGTCTGGAAGGTTGAGTCCTTTCTACCCGGTAGCTATATTCTTCTGTCTGCTTGGGGGCGGTAGCGGCATTTGCGATGGCTGCTCCGGCGATGGTTCCGACGATGGTACCAATGGCGGAACCCCGGTAGCCACCTCTCCATCCCCTGTTACTTTCGCCAATGAGGCCTCCGATGGCGCCTCCCACATTTCCTCCGATGGATGCTCCGGCCAACACCGCGCCCGGGTCACCTGCCGCCATACGATTAGTGCTACATCCGCTACATAGCATGGCTAATGCTAATATTCCTATGAAATATGTAGTAATTCGTTTCTTCATATCTGAATTCGGTTTTGAGTATATCTGCATTAAGTACCGTAAAGGTAGGGATAATTTCTCGTTTGCTGAAATACTATCTTAATTATTTCACTGATAAGGTATTGTATAATATACTGCTTCTTTATTTTATGAAAAACTAACTAAAAATTTGTCTAAATCAAATATCCGGTATACTTTTGCGCCCCGATAAATACAGAAGGTTTTCTGCATGGATAATTAACACGAACTAAATGTGGATTTCTGGGATATAGAGATGACTATAATGGAAGCAGCGCTAATCATTGAGTTTTACTATTCCTACAAATTCTCCTACAATTCTAAAATCCTCAGCATTTTCTTCATTGATGATTATTGGATTATAATTGGGGTTTTGGGGTTCAAGTGCTATTTCTTCGTGCATCCAATTTCCATTTTCATTGTACTTTTTCTTACTAATGTATGTTTTAATAGAATAGCCTCCCGCATAGTTGGCATCGTAAAAATTATGATGTTGTGCTAATACTATTTTACCTTGCCGGCTACCTGCCGGGTTTGATCTGAATACACAATAATCTCCATCGTGTATGGTAGGTTCCATTGAATGACCAACTGCTTGTACTACATACATATTTCGGTTTAGTTTTCCCATTCCTTCTACTCTTATCCAACCGAGTTCATCTACAATTTCTCCTTCTCCGAAATAACCGCAAGCAGCTTTTGCTGAGTAAAGTGGAAGAAAATCTATATATTTAACGTCATTATTGATTTCTGGTTCTATGCGAATTTCTTTTTTCTCTTTATGTAAAGGTTGTAATTGGTTCATGAAGTGTTCTGCTATAGCTGGATCGCAAAAATATACATAACAACCTTTTGAGCCTCTTGTCATTAAAGTCCTATAAGTATTCTTTATGATTTCATCGGCATCTTGTAGGGCTTGTTCTTTGTGAGTTTTTAATAACGATTTAAAGCCTTTTACAGATTGGTCATGCTTAGAACGTTGAGTGACATCAGTAACAATCCTGTTATTCTTATATATCATATCTTTGCCTACAATGACCCCAATATAATCAAGTTCTAATCCCTGACAAGTATGGATACATCCTATTTCATTGACGGAGTCATCTCCTATAATCCAGAGATTTTTATCAGAATTTAGGTTCCATCTTTTTTTGAAATTATGTTCTGGGATTACTATATCGAAATGGGTTGGATCTTTTTTGCTATTCCAATCCCAGCAATATCCCGCTACGACTCTTGCCCGATTATTTATTTTATTTTTTGCTTTTATCGTTTCGAATAATTCGTTTGGACTCGAAAATATTCTAAAGTCATAATCCTCTGACGAAAGACGGATGTTAGCCGTTTCTGTTATTTGTAGTGTATTATCTAGCCAGCTAAGATAACCATCTGATCCGTTACAACGGAATTGTGAACTTAATTTGACCGAGTGTGTAATGGCATCACAGGAGTGTGCAAATTTTTCAATATTTCTTTGAGAACCAATATCCTTGATATGTACCTTTTGCCTATCATCAACAAAGAAAACGGAAAACTTAGCCGCATGAATTATTTCAAGAATTTGGTTTTCTCCAAGATTACTATATAAACCACTTTTCATGTTTAGTCGATGGGCTTCATCGACAATAAGGGCATCAAAGATATTTTCCTGAGTATCTATGAAACTACCACTTCCCACAAATAGATTATTTATAAAGCCTTTCCGAAAACTACCACTGAGTTTAACGGTATAGACATCTCTTGGTGCGGCATTCTTGGATACATATTGGGCTACCAACCCTTCCTTGGTTAGTTGTGTCAAGAGATTTATAGCAACAACACTTTTACCGGTTCCAGGGCCTCCCTTTACTATCAAGACCTGTTTCTTACCGGTAACTGAATCCCGCGCCATTTTTAGAGCGGTTTCATACACTACCTTCTGATCATCTAGCAAAACAAATTCTTGATTACCATGTAACATCGAATCTAAAGTATCTGCCAGTTGCTTAGAAGGTCTTAACTTTCCTTTATCAATGAGCCAAATAATATCATCCTTAGCGCCAAATTTAATACGTTGTTTAATAAAATCCTGTAATTTCTGGGCATCGTTTTTTAAGAATACAGGTGCTTTGCGTATATACTCTGTGTAGCATATGTCAGTAATGACATTGTCTGGCTGATAATTATGCAAGAAAGCACAAGGAGAGAGCATTATTTCTTGTTCTCTGATTGTTTCATTGTAATTTGTCAACATATAGGCGTAAGACCAAGCTTGGTATGATGGATGGGCAACTTCGCTTTCTCCATGTTGAAACCGAGTCTTGATAATTCCTGATTTATTGGACAACTGGGCTTGCTCCCATTGTTTAAGCTCTATGATGACAATATTTCCTTTTTGTTTCTCATCTAATCCGGAAATAATAAAGTCAATGCGTTTTGAAGTCAATGGAATTTGGTATTCGATTGCAATGCTTGAAGTGTCTGGGATGTCTGGGGTATTGATTACCTTATACATATGCATCATCGAGTTTTTCCATGATAACACTTCATTGGGGGAAGTATGTCTTCCAAGATGTGTCACAAAGGCATGATCTATTTCATCTGCAATATTTCCATTGAAGACATCTTTTATAAATCCTTTTTTAGAAGCATGGTAAACGATCATAATTCAGTATATTTTTTAGCATTTCCTTTAGCCTTATTTATCGGGTACTTTTCGGCGTTTTTCGTAAGTTTTGTTAATATTATTTCTTTGATATCTAAATCGTATTTATGTGCGATAAGAAATGCATAATTCATTATATCAGCTAATTCTTCTTTTATTTTATTGATATCGGCCTTTTCAGCTTCTTTCCATAAAAAGGCTTCATTCAATTCTGAGGCTTCTATTGAAAGTGCCAATGCCAAATCTTTTCCATTATGGAACTGATCCCAGTCTCTTTCTTGTGTGAATGAGACTATTTGCTCCATAACTTCTTGTATGTCAGATTTATTAGTCTTCATCAATTATATGATTTATGGGAAACGTGTTACAATTTGATTCTGCTACAAAGGTATAAAGAATTTGCCCAAACCTTTTTCTTTTCACCTAATTAATTCTACCTTTGTTTTCATAAACCTAAAAAACCGGTAAGTCATGAAATACAAACTATTAGTTCTTGATGTAGACGGAACTCTGCTCGATAGTGAGAAGAAAATCAGCAAGCGCACGCTGGCCGCCTTGCTGAAAGTGCAACAGATGGGCGTACGCATCGTATTAGCTTCCGGCAGGCCCACCTATGGCCTTATGCCCATTGCCAAGGTTCTGGAACTGGGCAATTACGGAGGCTTCATTCTCTCCTACAATGGTGGGCAAATTATCAATGCGCAAAGTGGCGAACTACTCTTTGAGCGTAGGATAAACCCCGAAATGCTGCCCTATCTTGAAAAGAAATCCCGTAAGAACGGGTTCGCCATTTTTACATATCACGAAGATACCATCATCACCGACTCGCCCGAAAACGAGCACATACGCCACGAAGCCGAGCTGAATGGCTTGAAGATAATTGCCGAAACCGAATTCTCGATAGCGGTGGACTTTGCCCCTTGCAAGTGCATGCTGGTAAGCGATGACGAAGAAGCCCTCGTGGGACTGGAAGACCACTGGCGCCGAAGGTTGAACGGAGCGCTGGATGTATTTCGTTCGGAACCCTATTTTCTGGAAGTGGTGCCCTGCTCCATTGATAAATCCAATACGCTGGGCGCCTTGCTTGAGAAGTTAGGCATCAACTCCGAAGAAGTCATCGCCATTGGCGACGGAGTTTGCGATGTCTCCATGATACAATCCGCCGGACTGGGCATCGCCATGGGAAACGCCCAAGACTCGGTAAAGGTCTGTGCCGACCGCATCACCGCCTCCAATGATGAAGACGGCGTGGCCGAAGCCGTGGAGAAGGCGATACTTGCCGAAATCCGCCCCGCCGACGTGCCCCTGGATCAACTCAACCAGCGTGCCCGCCATGCATTGATGGGAAATCTGGGCATACAATACACTTACGCCTCCGAAGACAGGGTAGAGGCCACCATGCCCGTGGACGAACGTACCCGCCAACCTTTCGGCATCCTGCACGGAGGTGCCAGCCTGGCATTGGCCGAAACCGTGGCCGGACTGGGTTCCATGATACTTTGCAAGCCGGACGAAATAGTGGTCGGCATGCAAGTCAGCGGAAATCATATTTCCTCGGCTCACGAGGGAGACACCGTAAGGGCTGTTGCAACCATCGTGCATAAAGGCCGCTCCTCGCATGTGTGGAATGTGGATGTGTTTACTTCCACGGCCAAGCTGGTGTCTTCGGTGCGTGTAGTCAATAGCATACTGAAAAAGGGATGATCGAAAATGAATTGGACAACGGGGCACAAGAACCACCCGTTGAATCCGCTAAGAAGAACAATACCCGGACCCTCGTAAAAAGAACACTTGCGATTGCCGGTTTAGCCTTGGTTGTATATTTTTTGTACTCCATCGTTCACCTGTTTGTTTCGCCCGACCGCAACATTCAGCAAATCTATCTGGTGCCCGAAGACGCGGCATTTATCATCCAGTCCTCGGCGCCCATCGACGATTGGGCAAAGTTCAGCGGAAGCGCAACCTGGCAATGCCTGAAGCGGGCGAAAGCCTTCGAGGACGTCACCCGGAATGTGGAAACACTCGACACCGTGGTCCGAAGCAATAAAATGTTGTTATCGCTTGTGGGCAAACGGGATATGCTCATCTCGATCCATAAAGTCCGTGCCCGCGATTGGGATTTCCTGATTGTGCTGGACATGCAAAAGGCCTCCAAGATGGACTTGTTGAAGGATCAGCTTGAAACGGTGCTCACCATGGCGGGCAGTTCCGTAACCAACCGGATGCACAACGGGATTAACATCCTCGAAATGCGCGATCCGGATACACGCGATATTTTTTATTGCGCCTTCGTGGACAACCATTTTGTAGGTTCCTATACCTCCAAACTTGTAGAATCGGCTATCGACTCACGCAACAAGCCCAAAATCGGTCTCGATCATTCTTTTATCGAAGCCGAAAAACTGGTATCCGGCAAAGGACTTGTCCGCGTTTTTATCAATTATGCACGCCTGCCCCAATTCCTGAATATTTATCTGGGAACCGGAAACGAGTACATCGATATGTTCAGCAATTCCATGGATTTTGCCGGACTCTATTTCAATACCGACCACAAACGGATGGAGGTGAAAGGATATACCTTGCGGAAAGACACCGCCGATCCGTACATCATGGCCTTGCTGAACTCGGGCAAGCACCGGATGAAAGCCCACGAAATTCTGTCTGGACGGACGGCACTCTATACCAACATCGGTTTTAGCAATCCGGTGACGTTTGTAAAGGAACTGGAGAATGCACTTGCGATCCACGACCCGCAATGGTGCGAATCTTATAGGAGTTCCCGGAAGAAGATTGAAAGCCTGTTCGACATCTCTCTGGAAGAAAACTTCCTGAGCTGGATGTCGGGAGAATTTGCCATCACCCAATCCGAGCCGGGGCTGTTGGGGCACGATCCGGAACTGATTCTGGCCATCGGCGCCAAAAGCATCAAGGACGCCCGTAAGAATATGGAGTTTATAGAAAAGAAGATCAGGCGACGCACCCCGCTTCGGATAAAGACGGTTGATTATAAGGGATTTGAAATCAACTATGTGGAAATGAAAGGCTTCTTCCGTTTGTTCTTCGGAGGGCTGTTCGACAAGTTCGAAAAACCCTATTACACGTATGTGGACGATTATGTGGTGTTTAGCAACAAAGCCTCGTCCCTGCTCTCATTTGTAGAAGATTACGATCAGAAGAACCTGTTGAAGGATAATCCGGGCTTTAAAAATGCCTTCTCGTACCTGAATTCGAGCTCTACCGTTTTCTTATATACGGATGTACATAAGTTTTATTACCAGTTGAAGCCTATGATGAATGCCGTTACGTGGGGAGAGATACAATCGGACAAGGACATTGTTTACTCATTTCCTTATTGGACCATGCAGATTACGGGAGACGGCCAGTCCGCCTCGTTGCAATGCGTGATGGACTATAAACCTTATCAACCGGAAGAAGCGGCCGTAGCGGTGGTGGTGGACGATGAAGCCGACGAAGTAATGAACGAAGATGCCGAAACGGAGAAGGAGCAAATGAGTGAGTTGCAACGCTTCTATGTTGAGAAATTTGAGGGCAACGTCTTGCGGGAGTTTTATCCCGAAGGAGCGCTGAAGAGTGAAGCGGAAGTGAAAGAGGGAAAACGCCACGGACGCTATCGCGAATATTATGAGAACGGCAAACTGAAACTCCGCGGAAAATACGGAAATAACATACCCAAAGGCACATGGAAGTACTATACGGAGGAGGGAGAGTTTGAACGGAAAGAGAAGTATTAAAAAAGAGAAAAACAATGCTTGCATATACCTATATTGAACACGGAAAATTTGAACTTATAGAAAAACCGAAACCCGGGTTGAAAGACCCCCGCGACGCCATTGTCCGCGTGACGCTCGGCAGCATCTGCACCAGCGATTTGCACATCAAGCACGGTAGCGTGCCGCGTGCCTTGCCCGGAACCACGGTGGGGCACGAAATGGTAGGCATCGTGGAGCAAGTGGGCGCGGACGTCACTTCCATCAGGCCCGGCGACAGGGTTACGGTGAACGTAGAAACCTTTTGTGGCGAATGCTTCTTTTGCCGACACGGATATGTGAACAATTGCACCGATGCCAATGGTGGTTGGGCACTGGGTTGCCGCATCGACGGAGGTCAGGCCGAGTACGTCCGCGTGCCTTATGCCGACCAGGGACTGAACCGCATTCCGGATGCGGTGAGAGACGAACAAGCGCTCTTTGTGGGCGACGTGCTTGCCACGGGCTTTTGGGCGGCCCGCATATCGGAGATTACCGAAAAGGATACGGTGCTCATCATCGGCGCCGGCCCTACCGGAATCTGCACCCTGCTTTGCGTGATGCTCAAGCACCCCCGCCGCATCATTGTTTGCGAGAAATCTCCTGAAAGAATACGCCTTGTGCGTGAACATTATCCGGACGTACAGGTGGTGAAGCCGGAGGATTGCCGGGAGATTGTGTTGCGGAGTAGCGATCATGGCGGAGCCGACGTCGTGCTCGAGGTGGCAGGAACCGACGACACCTTCCGTCTGGCGTGGGAGTGTGCACGCCCCAATGCCATCGTCACCGTGGTGGCTCTCTACGACCGCCCCCAGGTGCTTCCCCTGCCCGATATGTACGGAAAAAACCTGACCTTCAAGACCGGTGGCGTGGACGGGTGCGATTGCGCCGAGATACTCCGTCTGATCGAAGAAGGCAAGATAGACACCACGCCGCTTATCACACACCGCTTCCCGTTGAATGAGATTGAGGAGGCTTACCGGATTTTTGAAAATAAGCTGGAGGGGGTGATGAAAGTTGCGGTATCTGAAAGAGAAAGAAAGGAATAAGAGAGTGATAGGGTGGTAAGGTGATAGGGCGATAAAGTAGCTGCGCTATATATCACAGAGCGTTATCCCGCTATCACCTTACCACTCTTATCACTCTAACGCCCTACCCCTTATCACATTTTGTTCATACCCTTATTAAGAAAGAATACAGTCTTATGCCCATTATTGAAATATCCTCCTTGTCGCACCCCGGAATCGAGGTGTTCTCCACCCTCACCGAGGCCCAGTTGCGCAATCGCATTGAGCCCGATAAAGGCCTGTTCATAGCCGAAAGCCCGAAGGTGATCCGTGTAGCATTGGATGCCGGATATGAACCTCTGGCCCTCTTGTGCGAGCAAAAACACATTACCGGTGATGCCGCCGACATCATCAGTCGTTGCGGCGACGTGCCCGTCTATACGGGCGGGCGGAAGTTACTCGCCACACTGACGGGCTATGTCCTGACGCGCGGAGTGTTGTGCGCCATGCGTCGCCCTGCGCTCCGCACGGTGGAAGACACATGTCGGGATGCCCGGCGTATCGTCGTCCTCGCCGGTGTGGTGGACACTACGAATATTGGTGCCATTTTTCGTTCGGCGGCCGCTCTCGGGATGGATGCCGTGCTGCTGACGCGTAACTCTTGCGATCCGTTGAACCGTCGTGCGGTCAGGGTGTCCATGGGTTCGGTCTTTTTGGTTCCCTGGGCGTGGCTGGACGGCACTCTCGGTGATCTGGGCCGCCACGGCTTCCGCACCGCCGCCATGGCACTTACGGACAATTCTATCTCCATTGCCGATCCTGTCTTGACGTCCGAACCCCGGCTGGCCATCGTGATGGGGACGGAGGGAGAGGGGCTTCCACCCGATACGATTGCGGCGGCGGACTATGTAGTTCGTATCCCGATGGCGCATGGGGTCGATTCGCTCAATGTGGCGGCGGCGGCCGCCGTGGCGTTCTGGCAACTTCGTATTACGGATTGAAACTACTATTGTTTTAATTTCGATGAGTATCATTAGGTAGCTAATAATTAGCAATCTGAAGATTTTTCGCATGACACTTTCTTTTTTGCTATTTTCGGTAGCTTGAGAGTGACTCAAAGAACGGGTAGTCTGTCACGGAAGTGCGAGAAAGGAATGAGTGTGAGGTGATAAAACTTCTTTCACCCCATTATATAATAAACAAAAATATATTCTTTTGTATATTATATGATGGGTTGCTGCACTACAATTAATATTTTTTCTTTTCGTCTTTATTTAGCTCTTCGTGTATATTCATCCTTGATGGTGGTGAAATTTTCTTTTACCTGATTGTACTCAGATTCTTGCTTCTCTTCCAATTCAAGATCTAATGCATATATTTCGCTCGTTATTTTATTGTCTAATTTTGTCTTTTCAGCTTGGGTCAATATATTGTTGAATCGGGAAAATAATTTCACTTTCAGATCCAATAGTCTTTTTTCGAACCGTTCAAGGTCATATTTCAGGTTGTAGTCAAGATAGGTATTGGAAATATGTTTCTTTTCACCTTCTTCATTATACTCAATTACTTTCTCCTTTTTCTTCACCGCATTGAAAAGGGATGAAACGGACTCATCAAAATCCTGAAGGATAAAATCTATCCATTTATTATATATATTAATTTTGAAGCGCGAAACGTTGACATTCTCGGGCAAAGGATAGAATAATAATATGAAATTCATCTGCGTTTGAGATAAAAGTTGCTGTCCCTCACCTGTGTAGTTTACGGGTAGATTTTCATAGCACATAAACTCGCCCTCATGGATAAAACCCGCTCCATCCACCAATAAAACTTTATTAGAGGCGAATGTCCAATTCTCATGCCCTCCGATGTTTTTTATGTTTAGGACCAATTTATCAGCAGTAAATTTGGATTTAGTTTTGCCATTTCCCATCGCTAACTGGGCTGGACAATCTTGATAGTATTTTTTATCTTTAATATAACGACAGTTCTTGTTACATTTTATCTCGACGTTTCTCTCGAATGAGAGGATGGTATAGATAAAGCCTTCATTTTCTTTTGGAATATTAATCTCGCTCATAAATAATGTATTTTAGTGTTTTAATTTGTAGATTATTGGTGATTAGCTGACATGTCTATTTTTCGATGCAGAAAATGTTTTGTATCATTTTTGACTTGTAATAAATTGATATTTAATATATTATGTTTTTATGAAATGCTTCGGGGGACAAACTGGGGACAAAAATTTGCTATCCAAAAGATAAAAAGAGCAAATATAAGGTCTATCCCTTGATGTTTTTTAGGCCAATTTTTTTGTCCCTCGGAAAGAAAAACAATCCCGTTCTCATCATACGATGATATTCGAAGCACACTGCAAATATAATAAAGTTTAGTCTGTTTTTTGTATATCTCTTCAAGTTCTAAACTAAACGGCTTTTATAAGCTCCCAAAGCCATACCTATTTTTCTTTTGGCCAGCAAAATTGTTAAAGGAGACCTTACTTTGTCCTTTCAGTTCTGTCTCTTTTCACCAGTCGTTGTTTGGGCTATGTGCTTTGGCGGCATATCCTCGGTTTTACCTTTCCCTGTTTTAGCCTTCTTCTTACTTCCTCCATTATTCTGCATATCCCTTTCGGGCTATCTGGTGTGAATTGTGTCGCAAAGGTGCTGGTCATGTCTCTCTTGTCTGCAAGGTCATAGCCTTGGGTTCACAGCCAAATCTCCACTTTCTGCTTCACAGAGGTCGTATTTAGCCGTGAAACCTTGCATAAGGAGCCATGACACTAATTAAATCAAGCCCGAAAGTAGTAGATGCTACAAGAGGGAAAAACAAAAAACAATCTTAAAATTTAAGCATTATAACATTCAGAAAATTTATGAAAGAAAACGGTAACGAAGTAAAAACAACGTTTTGGGAAGATTTTTCGATAGCAGAGCGATTTGACCGACACTGTCTGGAATTTTGTGTAAATGGAAACAGGATTCACTTGTAAGTTCTCTTATATCTGGATTCTGTTTTCAAATATAAGCATAAATTGGTTCATAATTTGAATCCCGTATTTTCCATTTACACAAAATATTCTATAGTGCCGAATTATACAATTTATTAGTGCTTCTCGTATAGCATCATGAGCAGGTGTTTCTTCTTGTTGTATACCATCTTTTATCATAATAGGATGTGGTAAAACCTGTATCAATCTATTATATACTTTTATATAGAAATGATAGAGGTTTGCTTCCCATAGATACGGTGTGTCCACCTTACATTAGAATCTCTGTGGTGATTAGCATCAGCAAACATACGTCTTATTTCTGCTTCTGTACATAGATAGTTATCTTCATGGTTTCTTCTGTAGGTATACTTACCTTTTCCTTGTTGTGATCCAAGATTTTTAAATGATTGATATTGCCTAAGGTTATAAAAAAATAATAGAATAGGTATTAGTTTGTGATATTTGTAGAAATGATGCAAATAGATTAATCTTATTTGTGGATATGGATATTTAGTTATATATTTGTGGAAAAACAAATTGTATGATAGCAGAAATTAGATTTAAGAACATGTTCTCATTTAGAGACGAGGCTATATTAAGTTTTGAAGCTGATAGAAGTAAGGATATGGAATCATATCATGTTGTTGAATTGGGTGGGGGTGTGAGACTATTGAAAGTGGCTGTTATTTATGGAGCAAATGCTTCGGGTAAGAGTAATATTATTAAGGTTTGTGATTTTATCAAGTCATTCATTACTTATACTCCACTTAATAAGGCAGAACAAATTCAAGTAGTCCCGTTTCTCCTGAATAAAACAAGTTCAAAGCAGTTATCTGAATATTCGATTTCGTTCTATTTGAAGAATGAGGAGAAAGCTGTTTGTTATGTCTATTCAGTAGCTTTAGATAGATGGCACGTAGCAAAGGAAAGTTTAATTTATTATCCAAGTCAACAGCCTGCTACTATATTTGAAAGAAATACTGAGAATAACGTATCTGTTATTAAATTTGGACAGAAAATCAAGATGTCGCAAGCTGTCAAAGAGGAAATAACATTGAAGTGTTTGCATAATATGTCAGTTTTTGCTGCCTATATGCAGGTGAATACACATATTGTAGAACTAGAGACGGTTCTTCAGTATCTAACCAATCAGGTTATGCCGGCTATTGTACCTGCATCATCTTTAAGTCGTTATGCCGAAGAATCAATCAAGAATGAGTCAGCAAAAGATTATATTTTGAGATATCTGCAGGAAGCAGATTTTAATATTTCAAATATTACTTCCAAAGAACAGGAAACGCATAAGGGGCCGATTAATTATACTATGTATCAGCATAAAGTTTCATCTGATTATGGTAACAATGATTATTATGAGTTTCCGGAACTGTTTGAATCGGACGGTACTATTCGTACATTTGGCTTGGCTGCTCAAGTACAAAAGATTCTTGAAAGAGATGCTTTTCTCGCAGTTGACGAGATTGAATCTTCTCTTCATCCGAAATTGATAGAATACATCATTGAACGTTTTCTAAAAGAATCAGAACAGGCACAGTTGTTGCTCACTACGCATTATGATGGACTGTTAGGAGAGGAAGATTTGCTTAGAAAAGATAATGTTTGGTTTACTGAAAAGAATCTGGATGGTTCAAGTGTACTGTATCCTCTGACAGATTTCAAGGGATTGAATAGGATCAGTTCTCTCCAAAAGGCATATAAGTTCGGTAAATTCGGTGCAGTTCCTAATCTATAATCGTGTATTTTTATGAGAAAAGCAAGAAAAAATACAGTGACCAGACAGGTTATTCATATCGTCGGTGAGGGTTTGACTGAATTATTCTATTTCAGTCATTTGAAAAAAATACTTGGTTATAGATACTCTATTTCTCCTCGTTTATTTGAAAACAATAGTATTGAGAAAATAGAAAAGAAAATAAAGGAACTTCTGGATGAAGATGTCTTTGTAATATGTGTTTTTGATGCTGATGTTAGCAGGCGTTCTGATGCAGAGAATAAAAAAATGGTATCGTTCAAAAAGAAATATGAAAATAATGCTAATGTGATTCTTTGTGATAGCTTACAGTCAATAGAATATTGGTTTTTACTACATTTTGAAGATACATGTCGACATTTCCAAGATTCAGCAGCAACAGAAAGAGCATTAAAGCAATATCTGCCAACATATGATAAAACTCGGAAATACCTTGAGAAGGATAAATGGGTTAAAGAAATGCTTGTAGGCTCAAAAATGGATAAAGCATGTGAATTGGCCGAAAAATATAAAGGTAGAGATTCTTATAGCGAGATTTATAAGGCGATTAAAAAAGTTAGTGAATCGTTGCAATAAATATGAATTGATGAAAAAAGATTTATATGTTGTTTTGGGAATCATAATTAGTGGAATTGCTATCGCATTTATCATTAATACGATGTTGACATATGGTAATGTTATTAAAACAAGCCTTTCGAATGATTCTTGGTTAAATTTTTGGGGAAGTTATAGTAGTGGAATTTTTGCTGTTGTAGTAGGTTATCTTGCTATTATTTATAGTAATAGAAATAGCGAGAAAGCTATTCTACAACAAGAAAAACTGTTAATTCGTCAACAAAATACTAAAAAGTTGGATGATTATAATAACTGTCTAAAAAATAATTTGGCTTTACTTAATATAGTAGATGTTATGGGAATTACTGTTGGTCTTGACCATCAGAATATATCATTATCTAAATCAGAAATATGTCAAATTAAAGGTCGAATCTATGCAACAGATTTGCAGTATAGATATGTGTTTGAAGTTGATGTACAACGCCAGAAAACAAATTTAGAAAAGACTTATGAAGAATGCTGGATTAAAGCACGTATTGGACTATCGGATTTATTGGATCAAGAACTCTCTTTTATAGAACGTGCTAATCAAAACAGATATGATATTCAAATAAAAGAGAATAATATGCATCGAAAAAATATCTTATTGGAATTAAGTAAACAAGCGGTAGATATAGAAAAGAGAAAATTATTTCTGCAAGAGATTAAGGATGTTAACATGGAACTGGAACGATTAGATAAAAAAATTATTTCATACTATGATGATGTTGATAAGATGACCACTTCGATTAAAGATTTTTCGCTTGAATTAAATAGTACTATAAAGGCCTTATTTGATATTTCTTTATTGCTTATTAAAGAGAAAGAGGCTCAATTTAAATTAGAAAAATAAGGGTTTGGTATATATGTTTTAAGTTTTAGGATCACTAGTGTCCCATTAAAATTGGTCCGAATTAAAATTTAAATGAACTTGGCCTATTTGGTCCGAATCGTTCTTTGTCATTTTGAAATTTAGTTTTATCAAAGAGGTCTCTCAGATGAGTTTTATCTGTCAATGAGATATTCAATATTTGTAGTACTTCGTATGTACTTTACTAGTCTACATACTAAATAAGGCACGCTATATTTATATTTCTGCAATCCTATATGATAAGAACCGGTAAGTTTGACTTTTGTACGATATCGGAAGTGGTAAGGTTTATGAAGAAGTTTTCCTAATGCTGGCGTTTCCTCCTAATCAAATATGTCTATACAGATTTTTCGGTAGTTGAGGAAGGCTTGCTGTTAAACACATAATAAATAAAGCTTGTAAATAGAGAAGGCTGAAGAATGAAGTCATAGAATTTAGCGCATGATCTTTTCTTTTTATCACTGAACTTTTCGTTTTTCAGTAATATTTTGTAATTTTGCCACACAATTGAGAAACATATAAAATATGGTAACTATATATTGCCTTAAAGTGTAAATCCTTGTTAAGCGGTAGGATATAGAAAATATAAACCTTCTATAAATCGTATAATCGTGTATAGAGGATTTTGCTGTAAGATAGTATATAGTCACCTAATATTTTGCCCTAAATAATATGTAATGCATAGTCATGGATAAGGACATAAATCGCATCAAAGGAATGTTGGCAGAGAAGAAGCGCACAAACAAGTGGCTTGTAGAACAATTACCTTAGATCCTGCTACAGTATTAAAATGGTGCACGAATGCAGCATAATCCAGCCTCGAGACTCTATTTCAGATAGCAAAGGGCTAGAAGTAGGGGAAGAGGAGGTGCTCGTTTATCCTTCAAAGATGTGACAATAACATATAAGAAATATACTGATGGATATGCAAGTAGAAGAAATAACACAAATATTACGAGAGTCACCAAGCGTACGACTCATAAAATCAAGAAGTGTGGATTTCTTCTTGTCTTTTGTCATTGAGGCGTTTGAGGGACAGTCGGCTATAATGCAGGAACGCTTGCACATGCTACTGGAGAACCGACTGGATGAGCAGGAAAATGCGTTGGTGGAGGATAATCTTGAAATGACAAGACTAGGGGAGTCGAACGAACAGAAAGCAAAACGACTCATCAAAGACTGGACAGACAAGGGATTCTTGACCAACTATCAGAACGAAGAGGGAGAGGTGATATACGAGATTTCGTCGCACACAAGCAAACTGATGGATTGGGTGGTGAGCTTGAAAAAAGAGGATTACATCGGTACGGAATCGAAGTTCAAGACGCTGTTTGCCCAACTGAAGGAATTGGTGGAATACTCGAACGAGGACCGCGAGAAGCGACTGGAACTGCTCCGAGCCAAAAAAATGGAGATAGAGCATCAGATTCAGCGACTGGAGATGGGCGAAGAGGTCGAGGTGTATGAGGACTACCAGATAGAACCACGATACAATAGCTTGAATAAACTGGCTAAGGAGCTGCTTAGCGATTTCAAGGAGGTGGATGACAACTTCAAGGGGATTATCAAAGAGATATATGAGCGCCAGACAGACAATGCGGAGAAGAAAGTATTGCTGAACTACATCTTTGATGCGTATGGCGAACTGAAACAATCGCAACAAGGCAAGAGTTTCTATGCATTCTGGGAATTCCTGCTCTCGGCCGATCTGCAGAAAGAATGGGACGAGTTGACTGGTGCACTCTATGAAACACTGGAGAATAGAGGCATTGATGCGCATGACATGTTTCTCAGGGAAATGAAAAAGCATCTGTTTGACGCAGGCGAGAAGGTGGCGAAAACCAACGATCGCATGAGCGAGAAACTGAGTCGCATCATTCGCCAGAACGGACAGATGAATGCAGAGGTGACAAAGCAGGTGATTAATGATATAAAGAAACTGCTCATCGAAGCCACCAAACAGAAAGAGAAACCAGAAGCTTCGCTTGAATATGAAACTATCGATATCAATCTGCCAGTCGAGCGCCCTCTGACTCTGGCTCCTATAAAAGAGACTGTGTATAAGGATAAGCCTGATATGGCTGAACTGAGTCTGGACGACTTGGAGCGCATAGGCAAACTCTACAATCCGTATCACATCGATCGTTTGGTGCTGAGAGACCGCATTAACAAGGTGCTGTACGACAGACAGCAGACGACACTAGCAGAGGTGATAGAACGGAACGAGGGTGTGGAGAAAGGTCTGTCGGAAGTGTTTGGATACATTGGCGTGCTGAAGGAATATAAGACTGTGGTAAACGAAGAGCGCCAGCAATATATTGTTTTTGCAGAAAACAAAACGATATCAATTCCCGAAATCATAATAACACGATGAACGCAACAAATATACAACCATACAGCAGGGCTGTGGTGAAACTTCTGAAAGGCATCGTAGAGAAAGACGATGTAGTGTGGAATGATGTACTCGACTACCAGAGCGAGATACTGGACTATATCAGCGTGATGGGGCTGGAACTCATCGTGAAAAAGGATGAGGGTTTTGCCTTTGTCAAGCAACTGAAATTGGACGATGACAAAACGTTGAACATGACGTCGAGAAGGTTGTATGGTTTTGAGGTGTCGGTGATACTCATCGTGTTGAGGCAGATACTCGAAGACTTCGACAGCAATCCAACAGAGTCGCAGGCTTCGTATAAGTATGTAACCGCCACTGAAATAAAGGAAGAGGCGGAACTGTTCCTGCCCACCACCTTCAATCGTGCCAAGTTTGAGAAAGACCTTGACCGCTATATCGACAGCATCGTCAGCTTTGGTTTCCTTGTGGAAGCAAAGCATGCTGAGGGCGAGAAACGCTATAAAATACATCGCATCATCAAGGAGAAGGTGACACTGGACGATCTATTGGAATTCAAAAACAAACTGAACGACTATGATGCAGCAGATGAATCTCTTTAATACCAGTCCGGAAGTGGCAGGCTTCAAGCTTGACTATTTGGAAGTGTGGAACTGGGGTACATTCGACCAAAAGGTGTACTGCATGAATACGCAGGGCAATAACTCGCTGCTGACCGGTGCCAACGCATCGGGCAAGAGTACGCTGGTAGATGCTCTGCTCACGCTGCTAGTGCCACTGAAGCGCCAACGATTCTACAACCAATCATCGGGTGTGGAGAAGAAGGGCAACCGTACAGAGGAGTCGTACTTCTTTGGCAACTATGGCAATCAGCAGCAGGAGGGTGCAGCGAGCACTACCACGCTTAGATTGCGAGACAAAGGGGCACGTTCGGTACTTCTTGCATCGTTCTGCAATGTGGACAAACGTGTGGTGACGCTGTTTCAGGTGCGCTACTACACTGGCGAGGAACTGAAGGTGTTGTTTGGTATAGCTCGCGAACCGCTGACTATAAAGCGCGACTTTTCGGAGTTTGACCTGCATGGCGACTGGCGCAAGCGACTGACGAAGAAATACAATACGAATGACACAAGACGCAAGATAGAGTTTTTTGACGGCCCGGTTGCGTATGGCGAGAAGATGATAGCCCTCTTCGGAATGCGTTCGGACAAGGCGCTTACACTCTTCAATCAAATAGTGGGCGTGAAAGTGTTGGACGATCTAGACAGTTTCATCCGTACGAATATGCTCGAGGAAGTGCCGGCTGAGGAAAAGTACCAGGAACTAAAGGACAACTTCCAAAATCTGATGGAGGCGAAAACCAATATCGATAAGGTGAAGGAGCAGATTGCCCAACTGGAACCTATCAATACATTGGCAAAGGAACTGATGGCGATAGACACGCGCATAGCTGAATTGGAGCAAGAGAAGAGTGTGGTGGCCTATTGGTTTGCTGCGCGAACGGTGGATTTGTGCAACGAGGAGTTGGCGCGCTGCAAGAGCAACTTGAGAAAACTGGAAGATGAGTTGAAGGCGTTAAAGGTGAAGAAGAGTGAGCTGGAACAAGAGCAGACGCGCTTGTCGGTGGCTATTGAGAAGGACGAGGTGGGTCAGCAGATACGTGAGATTGAGAAGGAAATCAATCAGAAGGTGAAGATGCGTGATAACCGCAAGGCCAAAGCCGAAGAATACGATAAGCTAGCAAAGACGGTGGAGCTGACACAAAGTCCTGATGCAGAGGTATTCGATGCCAATCGTGCGACCGCCAAACACGAGAAAGATGCTCTGCAGGTAAAGATTGACAGGCAACTCATGGAAGAGAAGCGTCAGGCACAAAACCGTCAGGATGAAATCAACTGCACGATATCAGAGCGAGTGGATACTATACGCTATCTGCAGCAGCATAAGAACAATATCTCTGGTCGTGTGGCTGAGATTCGTGATGAGATACTGGAGGCTGTTGGTGCAACCGCCGAAGAGATTCCATTCATCGGTGAACTGATACGTGTGAAGGATATTGAGTGCGATTGGGAGTATGCCATCGAGCGTATTCTGCACAATTTTGCCTTGAGATTGGTGGTGCCAGAGAAGTATTACAAGCAGGTGAATGAGTATGTGAATGGTCATAATCTGCGAGGACGCATCGTGTATCAGCGATACGAGGGCACAGAGCCTCTTCGTGAGTTTGAGGATAGGACATTGAAGGTGGATTCGTTGCTCCGTAAGGTTGAATACAAGTCAAAGTGCTTGTATTTGGATTGGCTTGAGGATAGGTTATTTGCTGAGTTCAACTATAGTTGTGTTGATTCGCTTGCGGACTTCAACTATCTGCAAGAGAAAGCAGTAACGAAAGAGGGACTGATAAAAGCGAGAGGTGGTAAGCATGAGAAAGACGACCGACCAGAGACACGAGGCAAGGAACACTATGTGTTGGGCTGGGACAATAAGGAGAAGATTGCCATGCTGCAGGCGGAAGTACGCCAGTTGCAGCAGGATGAAAAGGAGGTGGCAACCAAAGTCCGTCGTATAGAGGCAGATACAAAGAATGCTCAGGAGAAGCGAGAAACCTACTCGAAGCTGTTTGATAAATACGATAAATTTGATGATATCGACTGGTGGTCGTGTGCACTCGTCATTCAGCAAAAGGAAGAACAGAAGCGACAACTGGAGGAGACCAATGATAAGGTGAAGATGTTGCAGGGGCAATTGGAGAGGGTGAGAAAGGAACTTGGTGCACTTGAGGAGAAGTTTAATGAAGCTATCGGTAACAAAGCATTATTGGAAAATCGTGAGAATATACTCAAGAAACAGAGCAATGATTGTGCTTTGGCTTTGGCTCAAATAGGCGTTGTTGATACCGATGCTTTTGAGTCGCAACACACAGATTTACTGAATGTGGCATTGGTGGGTTTGGACAAAATGCGTGACACGTTACAGAGTGACATCAATTCCGCTTTGCGGAAACAACGTGAGACGAAGGGTAGCAAGAGTGGCGATTTGAAGAACCTGATTTATCGCTTCAAGAATCCCACTGAGGAAATTACCGCGAAGTATCGCGATTGGCGTTCGGACGTGAACCGTTTGCCCGAAGCCGTGGAGTTTGTGGGCGAATATCAGACCTATTACCAACGATTGCTGGACGAAGATCTGCCTGGGTTTGAATCGCGCTTCAACAAGTATTTACAGGAGAATATCATCAACAAGGTCAGTGCATTCAATATGTTCTTCCAGAACTGGCGCCAGTCTATCACCAAGACCATCGACCAATTGAATTCGTATCTTGTGGGCATCGATTTCAAGGATGCTCCAAAGACGTATATCCAGTTGGTCGCAGCCAAACGATTGAACGTGGATTTGAAGGAGTTCCAAGACCTTCTGAGCAGTGCAATCCCGAACATCCATGAGATGAATTCGACAATCGATGGCAGCAGGATTCATTTTGAACAGCATATCGAACCGCTGATGTCTCGTTTACAAGACGAATCATGGCGAAAGTTGGTGATGGATGTGCGTGGATGGTACACATATAAGGCGGAGGAGTTTTATCAAGACGATGATCAGAAGCGTAACACCTACGAGGCTATGGGACAGCTGTCAGGTGGCGAGAAGGCGCAATTGACATATACCATCCTGGGGTCAGCTATCGCTTATCAGTTTGGCTTGACTAAGAACGGACTCGACTCTTCGTTCCGCTTCATTGCCATAGATGAGGCTTTTCGCGCACAGGACGAGGACAAGGCTCGCTATCTGATTTCGCTCTGCAAACAGCTCCACCTGCAGTTGCTCGTGGTGACTCCGAGTGACAACATCCACATCGTGGAGAACGATATTTCGTATGTGCATTATGTGGAGCGCAAGGGCGACCGTTCTGTACTCTATAATATGCCTATCAGTGAGTTTAAGGCAGAACGTGAAAGGAGTATGGAGGTATGATAACGGCAGCAGAAATACGTAAGAAGACAGAACGCAAGTATGTGGATTATTTGCGTTCAGTGGTCGCTGGCTCTGAGTTTGAACCAATTGTGATTCCTTGCGATAAGAAAGCGAGCGCATCGATGGATGAGTATCAGCACGAACTGACGGACATCCGTTCGCAATCGAAAGAGGTGAAGGGCTTTGGTTACACGATTGAGTGGAAAACAGTGAAAACGAAAGCATTGGGCGAACAGGATCTGCCTGAGCGTGTGTTGTTCAGGAGTGCATCGGACGTTGAGCGCTTCTTGCTGAAGGGTGGTGAAGTGTCACAGTTTCGCAAGGATGTGGCGATGTTGTTTAATGAGTTTCCGCAGCTTCGTCCATGGGTGGAACGCTATCCACTTAAGGTGATCGAGAATGCTTCCTCTTGGCCTGATTTGTTGAAAGTTTTGCGCTATTTTGTGGCGAATCCTTGTCCTGAGTTGTACATTCGTGAATTGCCTATTGAGGTGCACACCAAGTTCATTGAGCGCAATAAGGGAGTGCTTCGTGAGTTGCTGGATATTGTCATTGTAGAGCATGTCTGTTCGGATGAGAAGGAGTTCGAAAAGCGCTTTGGATTGCGATACGATGAGCCATGGGTGCGCATTCGTGTGTTGGAAGCATCGATTGCGAGTGAATACTTTTCTGGTGTAGACGATCTGACGATGCCTCAGAGTCAGTTCTGTGCGTTATCGTTGCCTGTGCAGAAGGTGTTTGTGGTGGAGAATAAAGTCAACTTCCTGACTTTTCCCAAGTTGGCAGGAAGTCTGCTGATTTGGGGGCATGGATTCACCGTTGGCATCCTCAAGTCTGTTCCATTCATGCGGCACGCTTCCCTATACTATTGGGGCGACATTGATGTACAGGGCTTCGAAATTCTCTCGCAGTTCCGCAGTTATTTTCCCCAGACGCAAAGCCTTCTGATGGATCGCGCTACCTTTGACACCTATTTTGAAGGCGACAAAGGCACTCCAAGCAATGTATCAAAGCCTCTCCATCTTACCCCTGCGGAAGCCACACTGTATAATCATATCAAGTCTCACAACCTACGTCTAGAGCAAGAGAAAATTCCGCAAAAATGTATTGAAAATATATTCAATAGTTCGTTAAAAATTAGCCAAGTCTAAGTGGTTCTGCGGTAAATAAAAGTAGTTCTTTGAAAATTTTGTCAATTAATGTCGTGTCTGCTTGAATGGCGAACACGCCGTTCAAGCATATTGGCATTGTGTGTTACCGACTTGCATGAAGAAACCGAATATTTGATTTTCATTCTTTTGCAAGTGCCCTTGGCGAGATTGATTGCAGTAAGCGAAACGTTGAAGTGAAAGGCCATCTTTCTGAACAAGTCTTGACTATTACAGCTTACCATTCAAAAGCTTAGTTACTTCCAAAATAGATGTACATAATATGTCAAACTTGCGTTTTTACAAGTCTTCTGAGTCGTTTAGAAGTAATCTTTTCTCATTTTTCTTTGATTTACCATATGTGGCATGATAGATATATGATTTCCATCATCTCGGTTAAACCTTACATCTTTTGTTCTTGTAGGTTCATGCCACTAAGTTGAGTTAAATTTTGATTGTCTTAAAACTTCAATCTGCCAGCATCTTTAATAACAGATAATATTCTTTCTTATGTCTTTCCATCCTCGCTAAGTCTTTGTCTGTATGGTGTAGAATGCGGGTAATATCCATATTGTACTGAAGGTCATTCAATTTGACTTTGATGGCCAAACGATGTCCGCGGAAACGCTCGATATATGTTTCACGATTGGTAGTTGTGCGGAAGTCCATTAGATCGAGAGCTTCTTCAATCTCGTCCCATTCTTGCTTTGTTAATTTGTGGTATTTTTCGTTCGGAAAGGATCCTACGATATCTTCAAATTCATAAATCCAGTCATGTTTTTCCTTGTTCTTCTCCCAGTCATCCAGTATCGCTTTCAGTTTTCTAATGATCTCTTTTACGGTATGACCTGTATCTTCAGCTACATTAAACAGAAATCCCACGGTTTTTTCTTTCCAGTCGAAACCGTTTCGTCCGACAGTCGATAAATGTTCTTCAAAGTAATCTTTACCTGCTTGATCTACCTGTCCTTTGTGCAATTCTTTGGCCAATCGTGCCGCTGCGTATGCTACATGTATCTTATATCCCATGATATCTTCATAGGCATCTTTTGTTTCTTTTGCAGCTTGAGGGTTAAACGTTCCCAAGTATTTGATATATTTCATATAAGTTCGTTCTCCCGCACCTGATAGCCCTGACATAGTGTCAAGTAGCTGGTCTGCAATCCGATCCAATACATTAATATCTTGGATATTGTTGCGCATCGCTTCATTCAACCGTTTTCCCGCCTGTTTCGCCATTCGTTGTTCCAATGCGATGCTCTGCTTGCAGAATGCTATAAAATTTGAGTCAAGTTTCATTCTTTTACACGCTTCTTTTTAATTAATTCCTTTTGTTTTTAATTATATAGTTAATTATAACATATTGGGCAGAGTATCATTGTCTGCCAAATATGTTGCTAATAATTATGGGATTATATCCCGTTTTTGTCAATGTTTACTTTTTCTATTTCATCCCATTCTGCCAGAGAGATAATGTCATGGTATTGTTTCAATGATAAAACATTCTCCTCGCTATCCATACATTCGTATTCCCATGGAAGTTGATAAACGGTTCCTTCTTCATGATGGCCCATGTAGTCGTGAAATGTGTACGGAATCAATTTCACATGATCCTTCTCCTTGAGTATTCGTAAAAGTTTGGCAGCGTCGTGTATTTCCAAAGGAGCGCCAGACTTGTATAGTGCAGTGGCGACTTCTACCGCAACATCCACATACGCCGAGTAGCTGTTGGAAACAATGATTCTCCATCCGGGGCTGTCAAAATCCGATGCGAGTATATTCAACCGCAACAATCCCAGTTCCCCATAATGGTCCGAGGCGAATTTGTTGAAATCCGTCTCACTGTCGAGAGCGTATTTATCCTGCAAATCACAGAATTTAACCATGTTGTAATATGCGACATCCTGTAATTCCAATGGCACTCCATTCGGGAGGGTACGTATCTTTCGTGTAGTATCAAACCTTTCAAAATACCGGCCATAGGTTTCATGAGCGATCCGATAATATTTGCAATACGAACGTATCGTCATTGTATCTAACGGCCGCCCGAAATTCTTGCAGACGGAATCCTCCAGTGCTTTTATTGCCGTCGTCTCGTCTTCGACCTCAATTTTAAATCTCGGTTCTATTCTGTTGAACTCCTTTCTCGCAATTTTCCCGTCTCGCTGCTGGTAAGGAAGATGATTCGCTACATAATCATTGAACTCCTCCGGATCTTGTATGATAGTATCGATTAGCTTATGAAAATATAAGGTCAACTTTGCCAAGAAATCCCTTTGCCATTCATTGGGAAAATTGTTACCTACTCGGTTTATATATCGAGAATAATTCGCAATAGTAAAATACGAGTGTTTCCTATCCGTGAATTGTATGGTGCGATTTTCTCTGTACCTGGCGGAGCTGACATGATACCATACCGTTTCTCTGGGATTTGACAATTCCCAATCCCGGAGGTATTCTTCCGTGCTCTCATATTCTCCGTCTGCAATCGACGCTTCGCAATCTCCCCATTCTTCCTGAGTAGGGCGGGGCAATTCGATATAAAATCCTCTGTATTCATTGTCACCCATCTCTTCCAGTTGAGCAAATTGCTCCTGAAGTTTAACTAACATCTTCAATGTATCGTTATCAACCACGATTTCTGTATCGCGCCCGCTTCCGAGCTGTTCGAATATCGCAGCATTCAATCCGCATTCTTTTGCCAAGTCTATGAAAAGATGCCTGGTAAAGATTGTCTTCTTATGTCGTTCCATATCTCATTCGTTTTCAATCGTTAAAAATTTCCCCGGATCAAATCCATTGATTACATGCTCGTTTTCAAATGTATATCCCATCTGGTTGCAAATCACTTTTGTACTCCCGATTTCTGTGTCGATATTGGTATGCGAATGTCCGTAAATCCAAGCATTGATCCGGCTGTTAGCGATCAGGTCTCCGTATTCACTGGCAAAGGCACTGTTCAATACGGAACCTTGATGCTGAGGAGCAACAACCTGCAAAGTAGGCAGGTGGTGAGTCACGACCACTATGTGTTCTGCCGTACTTTCGGCAAGACTTTTTTTGATATGCCCTAAACAGAAGTCATGCATCTGATTATATGCTTCCGTTTGGAGCAGTTTCCCTTTGTACATGGTCTGACGGAAATCGTTAAGTCCTTTCCAAACGAAATATTCGTCTGCCGGTTCGATATGCGACCAAAGTGTGCTCATTATGAAATCGGTATCGTCTATTCTCAATACTTGATTTTGATAATAACCGACATTCTCTTTGAACATCCATCGCCATTGTAATCCCCGTTCCATCACATCGCAATAATTGTAATATTCATGGTTCCCGGGAACAATAAGAACCTGCCTATAGTTTTTAGATGCCCATTTCCAGAAATTCCCCAAAGGAGCCACTCTGTCTTTCAGATAGAAAATGTCTCCGGCCAATACGAGTATATCGCCCGTTACCGGAAATCTGTTTTGTTTTATGTACCTGCTGTTCTCCCTGAACTCAAAATGCAGATCGCTCATATATTGTATTCTCATATTACTTATTTTTATTTGCTTGTTCAACCTGTTTTTGGATTATCCTCTTTACCAGCTCAAATGAGACCGGAGTAAAGTCATTATTATCCACTCCCACATCATATTGCGTCGGAAAGAGCATATCCAGCCGTGAAGCGTCTTTTCCCGTATTATTCTTGCTCGTATGCACATGCCCGAACAGTTGCCACATATTCCTGTAAGCACCTCCATAGCAGAGGAACGGATAGTGGTTCAGGTAGATTTTCTGCTTGTCGACCTCTATGTGCATTTGCATGCTTGTCAATTCAAACCTGCTGGCGTACCCTTGCCTGATATTTTTTAGATCATGATTACCGAGAATGAGATAGATTTTTCCATTCAGTCTGTTAAGAATCTTGGTCCATTCATGGGATCCTCCCAGGCAAAAATCCCCCAGATGAAACACTATATCATCTTGACCAACTACCCGGTTCCAGTTTTCGATCAGCGTTTCATTCATATCTTCTACATTCTTAAATGGCCTCTTGCAAAAGTCAATGATATTCGAATGATAAAAGTGCGTGTCCGATGTAAAATACACCTTGCTTCCGTCAAACTTGTAATTCATTTTGCTCTCTTTTGTGCACATTGCTGTGCGGTTAATTAAAATTGGTTGTTCTTGTGCTCATTGTACGGAAATGACGAGAGAGGAATTGCACGGAGCAAACAGTCACCAATGGGCATAAAACAAAATAGTTGGAAAGTTCGGTAAGGACTCTCCAACTATTCTGTTGTTTATTTTAAGATCAAGATACGAGCATCTATCGCATCTTATCTCCTATATCTGTTCGTTGGAAAGTATTTATGATATTCTCTGGCGTTTCAATGCTCCAAACATGAAGAACATACGACTGAACTTCGAAGCATTTGTTGCCTCGAATTGTCGTTTGGGATAATATGTTCATTCTATTTTGTTGCATTGTAAATTTTCAAAAGAGGTGTAAATATACAGAATAATTTCGCAATACTCCAAATATTTTTCAGTGAATTCTTTAAATTACCCTATAAAAATCACTGATATTCAAATATACAAATCGCTTGATTATCAGAATCTATTTTGGCTGAAAAAACAATTCAGTTCTATTCGAATATTATCTGTAATTTGGATAAGTTTTAGTGGTACTGATAAAATTTGCCTATTTATCACTGTTAAATTGTATGAGGGACAGAATTTTGTCCCTTGTATCCGTTCAGGGAACAAACGGGGGACAAAATTATGAAAAATTGATACAATACTTTATTGTTCCTTTGCATTTAATGTGTTGATTATCAATGTTATCTAAGTTGGACTGTTTCTTCTTTTACTTTCTATTGTATATTGTGCAATATGTTGATAATCAATTAGTTATATGCGACTATTTGCCGATGCAATATATGTTATAAACTCATAACATGTTGATAATCAAATATGATTTTAGCAATTTTTCATGCTGGGGGACAAACGAGGGACAAAAAAATGGAGACAATCTGCAAAGAAAACACTAATACAATTTCATTTTTGAAAAACGTGATTAAGGAGCCTATTAAATCTCCTTTGTCCCTCGTGTCCCACATGTTTTGAAGCGATGTATTTGCTCTTTATACCTCTTTTCTTTCGCCGCCTCTTATAGATATAAGTTTAGTCTTGTTTATTGTATATTTATCAAAGTTCTAAACCAAACTATCTGCTTGCCAAAAGAGACAGAGACTTTTCTTTTGGTAGGCCCGATAATCGAATTTTAGATAGTAAATTACTATTATTAATTAATACGTGAAAAAATCACGTGAAATATTCACGCGATAAAAATATATTTTTACCTTTGCAAGTGATTAAAGGTTTATCCCTTTTTACAGAATTGCTAATTAGAAGTTTAACGTACTATAGTTGATAAAAATATGATACTCCGGGTTATACTGAAGAATTTTCTTTCATTTAATGATGAGGTTCAGTTTGATATGTTTCCAAACATGAAAAGGACTACTTTGTCGAACCATATTACTATGCTTGACGGGAAACTGCCAGTGTTGAAAATGGCAGCTGTTTATGGCGCAAATGGAGCAGGAAAATCAAATCTCCTGAAAGGGATAAATTTCCTGAAAGCCATAGCTACCAATAAGAATTTCTTGAATGGTGATAGTGTTGGAAGATATATGTTTGCGTTGAAGGAAGATGCTGGCGATGAGCCTATAGAACTGGCTATTGAATTTGCGACGAAATCCGGAATTCCATTTATATATTCTGTGGAAATTGCTAAGACGGGGATTACTTTCGAGACTCTGCAAGTGTCCGGCTTAGGAGCTGAGGAGAATAAAAATATTTTCACTCGTAAAGATGGTGCTGTTGAATATTCAATTGCTCCTTCTGCTGAGGTCAACAAAATGGTGTTGGGATGGATTGAGAAAAATCCGTTTGCAAGTTTGCTGACCATTAACAATGATATGCCTGTGCTGGCTGATGCCAATATTGATATTGCTCAAAAGTGGTTTGATGATGAACTGACAATAATTGGCTTACATTCCTTTAATCCGGCCTTGATAGGGATCTTCAGAAACGATGAAAACATTAATAAATTTGCCTCTGAACTTTTTAAAGCTATTGACCTGGGTATTGATGGTGTGAAGGTAGAGACGGAGAATTTCGAAGATTGGATAAGTACGCATGATGTTAGCAACCTGCCTGTGGATAAACTCAGGAAAATGCATTCAGGTGTGCTGTCAGAGGTTGTTGATTTCAGAAATACCAGAGATATCAGTGTTGAAGATGGAGTGCAGAAGATAAGTCAGATGATGTTCCGTCAGTTTGGAGAGAACGGATTCTCAAAGGAGATGGATATTCAGGCGCAGTCTGATGGCACAGTGCGCCTATTATCACTTGTGCCGGCATTCTATGCAGCCATGAAGTCAGGCAAAACTGTTGCAATCGATGAGCTTGACCATAGCATACATCCTCATCTGGTGCGCGAGCTTGTCCGTTACTTCTCTTCACATGAAACAAATGGCCAGCTTATTTTTACTACTCATCAGACCTGCCTGCTTAATCAGGATTTCCTACGCACCGATGAGGTCTGGATGGTTGAGAAAAAGAATGGAAGCAGTCGCATGTATTCACTGAATGACTTCAAAATCCACAACACAATCAATATTGAGAATGGATACTTGGAAGGACGTTATGGTGCTATTCCGTTTATTGGCGAACTGAATATGTAAGATGTGTTATGGATTTATCAAAGCTGACATATTCAAAAGAAGATTCGGCAAGGACTCCTGCTGATGTTCCATTGCATAAAGCTACCACGGAAAATAAGGATGAGAGCGGAATGTCTGAAATCATACAAGTGCCGTTGGCATACCGGAAAACTGAAGGAGTTCTTTCAACAAGCCTTATATTCGTGCTTTCTGGAGGTGAGAAACGGGAAAGGGATTTTCTTCTGGAACTGATACGGCAGCGTGAACTGCACTCATTGAAGGTTGCTTTCATGTCTGAAAAGGGACAAGGTTTGCAGCCATATCAGATGCAGGATAAGTGGGCGCAAATCCAACTGACAGGAGAAATAAAAATAGAATCCCAACTTTTTCATTTGGAGGCTATGGACAAAGTATTTCTCCTTTCAGATGTAGATGAATTCTATGATCAATTGGAGAAAATATTCAAAGAGGATTTAACTGGGACCCAAGAGCAATGGATAGTGAGCAATCCTTGCTTTGAGATTTGGTTGTATTATTGTTATATGAATAAGCCAGAGAAAGATCTCATGTGTTTGAAATCAGAACCCGTAGCTACTCGGAGCAAAAAAATGAAAACCATATGCAATACTCTCATAAGTGGAGGCATAAATCCACGTCTGGCATTTGAACACATGGTAACTGGTATTGAGCACAGCAATGCTCATTATGCTGTGGATGATAATGGAATTCCTGTATTGTATGCAACACAAATGCACAACATGGCGAAGTACCTTGTTGATACGTTGAATAATAACGCCAATGAGTACTCTGAATATGTGAAAAGGAAAGAAGAGTGGGGAGAACATATGAAACGGTAATTAAGAGAAGCAACTGATTGTTAATCTTTTGGATAAATAAATTAAATTACAATGTACCTTTCAACGCTTAGACTTTGGAATTTTAGAAAATATTGTGCTATGGCTGATGAAAAGCCTGGGTTAGAAATTCATTTTCAAGAAGGTGTAAATGTCCTGATTGGAGAGAACGATTCAGGTAAAACAGCTATTGTGGATGCTATTCGTTATGTGTTAAGAACTCAAAGCGGCGAATTTATTCAATTTGAAGACAAGGATTTCTATCAAGAACCTGATGGAAACAGAAAGGATGAATTCAAGATAGAATGTGTATTTGACGGGATAAATGAGCAAGATGCTGGTTTATTTTGGGAATGGCTTTCTTGGAACGATGATAAAACAAAATATTTGCTTAAGGTCTGGTTGTATGCAAAACGTAAAGACAACATAATAATGCCTACGTTCTCAGCAGGAATTGAAGGACAAGCAGAGAGAATGGATTCAGAAGCGAGGGAACTTCTAAAAGTGGTATACTTTAAACCGCTTAGAGATGCTCTCACAGACATGACTCATGGTTACAAGTCAAGACTGGCGCAAATTTTGGGTGCGCATGAACTTTTCAAAACCGAGAAAGACGTTCACGGAAACATCATAAAACATAAACTTGAAACAGATTATGAAAAACTGAAAAAGGAAATAGAAAACTATTTCAAAGTTGGAGGTGGTGGGGAAAGTATAACAAGTGAAATCAATAGTTTTCTTAGAGAACATTTCCTGTTAAATGGTGATTCAAGAAATGCTGAAGTCAAACTGACAGGAGGGGAATTGACAGAAATATTGAGACTGCTCGATCTGATTATGGAAGGTAATAAATCTGGGCTTGGTACACTCAACTTACTATGCATAGCTGCTGAAATGCTGCTCTTTAACAACCAGAAGAAAGGATTGAAGTTAGCGCTTGTAGAAGAATTGGAGGCTCACCTTCATCCTCAATATCAATTGAGATTGATTGAATATATTTCTTCCCAAGAGAAAAATGAGCAATTTATCCTTTCAACCCATAGCATTACATTAGCATCGAAGATAAAGTTGGCGAGTATGATTATATTGAAAGGAAATGATGCATTCCCTATGTCATCAGAATATACGAAAATGAAACCAGCCGACTACAATTTTTTAGAAAGATTCCTCGATGCAACAAAAGCTAACTTATTCTTTGCCAAAGGGCTAATTATGGTGGAAGGTGATGCGGAAAATCTGCTAATACCTGCTATAGCCCAATTGATTGGGAAGAATCTTTATCAGTATGGTGTGTCTGTTGTGAATGTAGGAAGTACAGCATATAAGAGGTATGTCAATATATTCAAACGCAAAGATGAAAAATCATTTGGAATGCCTATAGCGGTTATTTCTGATCTTGATGTCAGAGCTCTTGAGTATTACGATGAAAAAAGTAAAGACCGAAAAATACCGAGATGTTGGTTGAGAGATGATCTAAGGTCTGAGTTAGAGAAAATTTCAACAGAAGTAGATTATGATGCTATGTCAACTACCTTCGGGAGTATATCTGCCTTTGAAGAAGAAGTTAAATTGCATAAGAAAGAGGGATTTAAACCTGTTATAAAAACAATCGGTTACATGAAAGATATACTGGCGAAATATAAAAGAGAAGTCTTAAATGAAGAATTATTAGCTCAGATTCGAGAAGAAAGGAGAACGAGATTAGAAAATGCCATCAATTCAGATAAAATTAAAATATTCCTGCCACAAGCATGGACACTGGAATATGAGATTGCAGGAAGTGGCTTGTATAGATTATTGGCTACAGCAATAAAAGCAGCCAAAATGGAAACGGATCAACCTAAAACGGAAATAGATAATGAAGCCTTGAATAAATTATGGGAAGAGGTGACAGAAGTTTATCCAGATAGACGAATCCCAACTAAAGAAGAAACATACAAGATTTTTAAACCTTTGAATGATGGAACCGTAAGCAAGGCTATCACTGCGCAGTATTTAGCAGGAATGCTTGCTGGAGAGTTAGCTCCTGTTAGTAATGGAACTGTAAATCTAGATGAAGTGAAGTCTGTCATTGAGAGTGATGATAAACTGAAGTACCTTGTAGATGCCATTAAACATGTTACAAAATAAATCTAAAAAGAAAGTTTATGCCATTTGCTACTGATGAAGAATTAAAAATAGCCCATGATATTCTTTTGAAAGGTAAGAAACCTTTTGATTCTACAAAGGTAAATATTATCAAAGAAGATAGTAGTTGCTATGTTCAGGCATGTCCTGGAAGTGGTAAAACAACGACATTGCTGGCAAAATTGATTATTCTTGCCAATAAAATGCCTCTGCCTGAAGGAAAAGGCATATGCGTACTGACACATACCAATGTAGCTATCGATGAGATAAAAGCAAAACTTGGCACAAAAGCAGATGTGCTTTTCCGGTATCCTAATTTTTTTGGAACCATACAAACTTTTTTACACAAATATGTTACAGCAGCAGCTCTTCATTATTTTTATGGTAGTCAAATAACATATGTGGATGATGAAATGAGTAATGCTGTATTCTTAAAAAAATATTATAAATTACCCATCCGTGAAAGTAAACTTAGAGGCCAAATTTTTGCCCGAACCGCTTCAAAAGAGCATATTATTAATGCTGCTGAAATAGAAGCATTAGGTGGAATGGATAGGTTGATGGCAGCTAATGTGATCAAAAAGAAGGGAAAAAGAGTTGTTAAATATGATTTTCAACTAGCAGGATATAACTTAGATACTATTCCATATGAATACAGATATTTAATTCGAACAAAGAGAGATAATATTTTAAATAGTCAGGGAAGAGAGATAATTCTCTCGTATAAAATCGATTGGGAAAATAATAAAATTATAACAAATTCTGACCCGATAGGAGTGGATACTTCAGCCGGGGCTGAATATATGAAGATAAAAAAGAAAATGTTTAGCGAAGGTATTTTATCCTTCCAGGATGCTTATGATCTGGCATTTCGGTATATTCGGGAAAAGAAACTCGATTTCAGCCGTTTCTCAGACAAGAGGTTTAAATATTTGTTTATAGATGAAGTTCAGGACTGTGACGGCTTGCAAGTAGATTTAATCCAAAAGATATTTGACGAGAATAAAGTGGTCATTCAGCGTTTTGGAGATTACTGCCAGGCTATCTATGAAAGAGATGAATGTAGTGGACCTGAAAATGACAAATTGAAAGATAATCAGGTATTATATATTCATGATAGCAATAGGTTCGGAGAAAAAATTGCCAAACCACTACGATCGTTGTGTATAGAGGATAATCATCAACTTCATGGTAACGAAGAGGTTCCTTCAGTAAAACCTATAATTATCACTTATGAGAATCCTTTATCTGTTCTTCCCAAATATGTGGAATTGCTTGGCACAACATTAATTCCAGAGATGGATAATCGTTCAATATTGGACATAGCGAATAAAGAAAGACAGGAAGATCCATTACATCGAATAAATGTTAAGGCTTGTGGATGGGTCGGAAAGAAAGGGGCCAGCGCTCAAAAAAGATTTATAGAGTCATACTTTCCTCCGTTTGAAAAGAAAAATGTAGGACCTAAAGTGGAAGGAGTATCATTCAATGAATTTATGTTCAAAAATTTCCATGGGGCCATTAAGGAACATGCCATATCTATCATTCAAGGTATGTTAAAATATCTGGATCTATGTGAAATAAGAAATGGTAATCGGCGTTACACCAAGACATCCTTTTTAGAATCCCTAACTGCGACAAATATTGAACACAAAGATAACTTTCTAAAAGAAGTCATGAATTGGGCCTTACTCACAGCTAAGAGCGATAGCGACGATGATTTAAACAAAATAAGGAGCACTATTCATCAATATATTACAGAAACAATATTGCCCATATATAGGAAAGAGGAGACTCCTGATGCCCTCAGTTTCTTTAATGCAACAAACGAAAATCTGCCCGAGGACCAAACAACAGAACATAGGAATGTTTACCATGGTGATAATGGTAAAATAGACATTGAGGTATCCACAGTCCATGCTGTCAAAGGAGAGACTCATGCTGCAACACTCTATCTGGAAACATTTTACAATAGACATCATGAATCAGACCGCTTAGCAGAACAATTTAAAGGCGTTGCATATGCAGGGACAAATGAGGATACACTTAAAAACTTAAGAGTCACATATGTAGGTATGAGCAGACCTCGTTACTTGTTATGTGTTGCCATCCAGCAGGATCGATTTGACAAAATTGACTGTGAAGAATTGAGGAGGATTTGGAAAGTTGAAAAAGCCTGATGATGTGTTAATTGGGGTATTTTTGAAAACAGAGTCCAAATACAATAACAAACTTACAGCTGAATCCTGTTTTCATTTACACAAAACTTTGGACAGTAACCTTTCGAAAAAATCTAAAGTTCCTAGCCGTCAACTAAAATCAGGAAAAGTATTTAAAATCGTCACTAAACCAATATAACACTAGAAAATAAAAGACTCACCCTGAGCGCGCTGTTCTTATGGGAAGCGGGGTGAGTGTGTTATTGCAAATTTAATTGATAAACTTTATATACTAAAATTTTTCTACAGTTTCAATAAAAACTTGTTACTTTTAACAGTGGGTTATGACGGCTTAAAAGTAACAAAAAAGTCAAAATTGGAGATGTAAAAAATTAATTACCGAACAACTCGGATAAAGTGGCATTTATATCAATTGGTTTCTCTTGTTCTGCATATCCTTCATTTATAGAAACATAAACCACACCTTCAGTTTGTTTTATATGCACAAACATCTTTGTTGCCATAACAAGATCAAAATAAACCTCATGACAATCTATAAAAGAATCTATATTTGAACTAATATTACTACCTGCTATTGTTAATTTCAAATCATCCTTTTGAACTTCGCCAAATGATACATATGGAATATCTTCTTTTTTCATAATGAAGAACCCCAATGGTCGAACTCCTGCACATAAGCCAATATGAGGATTTTCTATTTCATGAATATTATCAGTTGTAATTATTGCGTAATTCAAATCATTATATTCAATCATTTTCAGAAATCCCTGTATTTGAGTACGATTTATCTTATACGACGATAACTTTTTCATATTGTCAAGCACTCGCAGATACATACGATATAAATCAAACATAAAATTCGTCAGAAGAGGAGGGTTACAAAGCCCAATATTTTTATATGGAGAGTAATAAAGGGTTTTCAATCTTTCTTTTGTTACAACAACATTTTCTGTTGTTATTGTATTATCAATTTCTGCTATGATATTATTTTGTGGAAGTGTTATATTAAAGTCATTCGCAAAGGATATTATCTTTTCTTTTAGTTTGGAGAATTTTTCATGATCCACGTCAGGATGATTTTGATGAGCCTTTTTGGTTTTCATGCATTGGTCCCGATAATCTGAAAGCAAGGATAATATTTCTGCCTTGTTAATAGGAAGCAATCGTGGGATTAATTGAAAAATATCTTTACTGTAAAATTCCTCTACATCATCTTTCATCATGTCCATTAAAGTTGTTATTCTTTCATCATCTTCTATCAATATTGGAGAGGGGGGTATTTGAAAGAGAGAACCTTTATCGTCTAAATTCCGATGCTGTAAAGTCCATAGCCTAATTACTAGTAAAGACAGATATTTTACCGCTTTCCTAAATATAAATTTTTCATCATTTACACCTCCCATTTCGTCTGCAAAATAGAAATTTTGCTGTTGAAAAGCAGGAACGGTACATATTGAATCTATGTTTTCCAGCATCCCAATAATCTGTGTAAATGTACTTGGAATCAAGCCATAATACTCTGGCTCTGAGTGCGTATAAAGAAATATATCATTGAGCCATTTATACCTTTCATTGTGGACTAGTAATGTTCCTATCATTACATGTCGGAGCATAAATTCTTTTTTATCCCGCCTTAATGCCTCATCAGCAACAAAACGATACCGTAAGGCTGAATAACTATCAGCGAACTGCCAATACTGCTTAAACCATGAGTGGTTATTGTATGTTATAGCCTCATTTAGTAAAGACCATATCATTTGATGAGTTTGTAGGCTAATTCTTGATTTTGATATTTGGTTATATAAGACTGATACTATATCATTGTTTCGATATAACAGATGATGTCCATCATCCTCTCTAATGAATCCCTTTATTTTTCTAAGTATTGCAACAACATTCTCATCATATACAACTGGTGGTAAAATCTCATTATCATCCTGTTTTTTATAATCATCGCCTTGTTGTACAGTTATGTATGAAAACACACTTGACATGGCATCAAAGTAAAGTTGATGATTATTTTTAGAGTCGGCATAGATTGCTAAATCAAAAATATCCATGACATTGGATTTATCAATTTGCCCTCCCTCTATATGCCTAAGAAGTTCTCCCGCATTCTCGTACTTTATCATTAACTGGAACAGTAAAAAGGTAAAGCCCATAAGTAACACCAAAAGAATTGCTTGGATAGTCACAAAACCTATATTCCACCATTCTGCATGTAGCAGAAAAGGGGTAGATACAGCGAATAACAAATTCAGAATAAGAAGGACTTGGAACACCCTATATATTGTCTCTTTCGTGAATCTATTTGCAAGTAATGTGGAATCATATTGTGTATATATCCTACCGATACTTTGCATTATCAAAGGATAGCTAACTCCATAAAGAGATGCTAAAATGGAAAGCAATCCACTGAAAGTATAATTAGTAAAATCAAAAATCATTTTCTTTAATGTCTTTTATTTGTTTTTCTATTCTATGGATTATTCTTTTTGTCTCCCTGATAGTCTTATTAATATCAGAGAGTTCAGAAGATATAAGTTCAATTTGTTCGTTTTTTATAGAGTCTTTGTTGTTTTGTATGGAGTCTTCGTATAACATCTTTTGATGTTCTTTCTGAATAGTTTTTTCTTGTTGAAAGTTATATTTCTTGTGAGCCACATTCGACAAAACAAGTATTAGAATAGTTATGAATGAAATAGCACACATTTCACCAATAAAAGAATTGTTCCTATTCCACCAACCCTTGTTCTTTAGTATAACCCTGAATTCTTTTTGTTTTATCTTTTGAGGGAGCTGAGTGTTTACTTCTTCTAGTGTATTATTAAATAAATCGTCTATTTCTTTCGTCTCAGCACCTTGTTTGATGTCGTGTGTAATATTTCTCTTATCTCTTAGTTTACGAATGTAAATTAGAATAATAATCAAGGCTATTATTACTATAAGGGGTAAATGAAATGAATTCATAATGATTTTCTCCAGCGATTTATATTTCTTTTCATGCTCAGTAAGCATCCTCTATGTATTCAGTTCACAAAGTTATTCATATATTATGAGGTAGGCAAAGAAAATGGCAAAAATACACTTTTGCGACATTTTTATGCTCCGCAAAAGGTGTATTTGGTAATCAGGGAATATAAAACAGAACACACTCCACATTTCGTCACTTGACAAACTCTCATAGGACATTACCTTTGTATTGGCAAAAAAGACAAATTCGTGGTAAATATCTCTGTCTCCCGGCTCTAACTTCCGTATCAAGCACCTGTGGGGAAGCTGATATTTTCTGGTTCTTATGAGGCTTATTGTGTATTGTTCGGAATGGTGTTTTATCCGACCTTTCCTCCAGATCGCTTATAAGTATTCCAGCGAAAAGAAAAAAACGGCTGGAGGCATTTCGCTATTGCGCAGCCATCTCTTTTCTTCCCTTATTTTGACTTTGCTTTAATGAACGTTATGGTACGGGGATAAAGTAAAGGTGCTTAAAGGTACTCTAATTCGTTGGAAAAGTGTAAGGTAATATGTGCTATTCGATGCATGAAGGAATAAGATAAAATACTTTTCAAACATTTCGAACAAAATTTCATCTGATGTAATTCTAATTCCGTATTTGTTTATATGTATATATCTGGTTATCAGCGGTTATGGTATTTGATATTTTAAAAACCAAGAGATTGAAGGTATCTGTATAAGGCAATAATTTCTATGATTTAGATAGATTTTATAGTGAAAAGTACTCAAATTACATTGAGGGACGTAAATTTGTCCCCCGTATATGGCTTGGGGGACAAACGGGGGACAAAAATGTTGAAAAAATAGGCATAACAAAAGAAAATACCTTTCCTAAAACTATTATTTTGCCATATTTAAGTTGTTTTTAGTCAGTATTTTAGATTGTTTTCTATCGTAACTATCTGATAATCAATTAGTTAGCTATTTGCCGATGCAATATATGTTATAAACTCATAACATGTTGATAATCAAATATGATTTTAGCAATTTTTCATGCTGGGGGACAAACGAGGGACAAAAAAATGGAGACAATCTGCAAAGAAAACACTAATACAATTTCATTTTTGAAAAACGTGATTAAGGAGCCTATTAAATCTCCTTTGTCCCTCGTGTCCCACATGTTTTGAAGCGATGTATTTGCTCTTTATACCTCTTTTCTTTCGCCGCCTCTTATAGATATAAGTTTAGTCTTGTTTATTGTATATCTATCAAAGTTCTAAACCAAACTATTTTGCTTTCCAAAAAAAGATAGATACTTGTATATTTTGGCTGGAAACTGATATCAACCTTAGAGGTGAGTAATCTTTCTGTATGCCAATATTTTCTTTTGACTTATTCTCTTTTCGCCAGCCATAATTAATTTTTGTAATTCCTTCTGAGTTTTCTGTTGACTGCGTAAAAATACGCACTCCACTGCGTAAAATGTATGAAATACTTGTAATTAATAGAATATCGAATACTTTGAATATACCTTCTTAGATAATGTTTATTCAAGTATGAATTGTAGTAATTTATATCAGAAGAATTAGTTTTGAATTTAATATTTATCCATCAATATATCATAAAGTAAGATATAATTGCTGTATTTGCATATTATATGATATATTGAGCAGTATCGAAAATAACAATAGGTACAAAGTTGCCAAGAAAGTTGGATCAGAAGATGCAGATTGTTGGAGGCAGGCCAGTCTGCGCAGAAAATCTCAGTATTGCTCACTAATAGGGCAGATATTTTGCCGATATAGCGATAAAGCTAGGGCATTGTATCCTCGGATTATTAATGTGATACTTCTGTCTTCCAATGAAGAGGAACTTCGTACAAGTATGTAGGAACTAAGGCAGAAGACTAACCTATATGAATATTTCATATACTGTCTTGATATACACAAAAAGAAAATCCGTCTGTCTCTTACGGTTATTCGCAAAATGCAGGCGGAATAATGGAACATATATGTTCAGTCTATGGGGCTATTCTTTCCACGGCGGTTCTTCTTGGCAGCTCGTAGGTAAACCATAACCTTGATGTCTATCATCGGAAAATCTGCCAATTGCTGTTGCAAGTGACCTTTTATATTCTCTTTTGAAGTGCAGGATGGACTCCTCCTTTGAGCTTTTCAGTTCCTTGTCAACCAATGTCATGGTTCGGTTGAAATTGTCAGCATTCACAAACAAGCTGCCATCTGTCATCCAGGAGATATTGCCAGTTTCCTCGTCACGATGTTTGTCAATGCGCTGCGCAAGGCAATCTCTACTTTCTCTATATCGTTAAAGAGAAACAATCGCAATTTCTTATCGAAACGATATGAGTTAAGTGCGTCTTGAAAGGAGCTGTCTGCCTTGTATCGATGAACCTCCTTGGGCCTGCAGCATGGGACACAGATAGCCGCCAAGCCTCTAATAGCCAATATTTCGGATATAATGCTCCGTCCGTTGGGAGTCCCTAACGTCCCAACTTCTGTTTTTCTGCAGGATGGCAATCTCAATGGGGTATGTATAGACCTTGTCAGATTGAATGCCCATAGGGTATAAAAATAAAACGCCCCCCAGATTTGAGCATCGTTGAGAGGCTTTGGGGGGTCTAATGTTGTAAAAGTACAACAATTATTTCATTCCGACAAATTTTTGTGGATGTTTCTGTTGCATGGTTTGTCGTTACCAGTTTCCATTGGGGCTGGATTTTCCTGCTTTAGGGTCGGCAAAATAAGACAAAGTGCAAATCGCCAAGTGACATTGCATTCGGATGGCGGAAGCAGAACCGATTCGGCCGATTCCCTGTCCGCGTTTGGTTTATTATGCAGGTCGCTTTATTCCAAATCGGTCATTAGAAAAATCCGCTTTCCATTTGCGCAAAAAATATTGTTTTTAGGGAAATAATTAAGCTGCAGAATAAAAGACTGGGGGTCCGTATTATTCCGGTATGCTATTTTATAGAAGAACTTGGAGTGGCTCTTGAGGATATTTGCATCATTTCTCTGTTTACGTTTTACAAGCTCCAGTTCGATGAAACCGAAATCTATGGATTTCTCGGATAATCTTATTTCTATGTTTGCTCCAGGAGGATAGATTACATCAATGTCTATGAACAGGCGATGGACAGACCTGCCGATTGTCAGCATTGAGAATGTGCCTTGAAAATCAGAGGGCTTCTGCTTTGACCGACATCTCAAGCAATGACAATGCACGGATGACTTTTCAATCAGCTTCTTGTCATTGTAATGCAGTGCAGTGACCATTTGGTCAATCCATTCTTTCGTAAAACATTTTTTTATCGTTGCAAATTCAAGTTATTCAGTATGGACAATAATTCTTCTTTGACTTTTCTTCTGCTGGAATATCTGAAAAGTCGACTACGATTAACGGAATACATTTTGAAGGCATTCTCTATGAAACGTTCGCTTTCACTCCCTTGCAGATAGAAGAAATCAGAATCTCTCAGAATATCAACCAGAAGCTTTTCCAATGTGGGCATTGGAATGCCGGATACTTCCTGCAACGGAGCTTCTGAAACAAGGTTCTTCACGAAGATGGTCCTGCTATCCATATCCATAGCGATATACTATATCTTTAGTGGGACGCAGAAAAACCGGTCGGCCTTCGCCTTTCAGAAAATCAAAAATGGTTTCAGCTGAATCCCTCTCCGTTTCCACATAAATAATGCGGTTGGATGAAAGATGGTGTTGTAGGAGTGAAATGATTTCACCTTGGTAGATACAAAACTTGGCAAACGGGAAATTGGACTGCAACAGATTGAATACCTCTATTATATCGTCTGCAGGTTGGGGCGAGAATATCGGTTTCGTCACTTTGGCATACATTCCTCGTCCGGTTCTGATAAGTACGTTGCTGTTTACGAGTTTAAACAAATGCCACAGCAGGGAAGATCTGTTGATGTCCATGCTTTTGCAGAGACACTCAGACAAATCTTCTATATTAAAGTCATGATGCTTTTCGGCAAAATTTAGTATGGCTGATGTTATTTCGTTACTCATATCTGTTATTAAGTCGTAAATGTAACAAATTATCGGCACAAATTTGAAATAGTGCCGATAATTTGCGGATTATGTATCGCAATAATATGATTGAATGATGTTCTTTCTGTTTGATCCTGTTCTTCAAGATTTATCCACAAGGGCTTTTTCCCTCTTTTCTCATTATCGAATATATGACAAAGCGTATAATCGTCAAGCGACATTGTATCCGGATGGCGGAGACAGAAGCATTTAGCCGGTTTCCCGTCTGCGCTTGGTTTATTAACAGGGCAGCCTTGCATAGTCAGTGGTAGAGGGCGATATTTGCTGTCAGAAATGAAATAATGATTTTATGAACTGGAGAGTTTAGGAAACTATTCTTAAGCGTTTTAACGCAAATTTTATGGATATGAAGGATGAGGAAGGAATAAAATAGGGTTAAATTATTGCAGTAAATTATGTGATACTGCTATAGTTCATTCTAGTATGTAAAGTTAGTGTTTTCTAAAGATGTATTATTAACTCTATGTATACTGGCTGTTTTGCTCGCTAAAAGACAATATATTTTTCTCGGAACAGATGGAAAAGGGACGATGCAATACGTGTTATAAACTCATAAAATATTGATAATCAGGTGTAGCTTTTGCATTTTTTATGCTGGAGGACAAACAAGAGACAAAAAAATGAGACAATCTGCAAAGAAAACACTAATACAATTTCATTTCTGCTGATTTATGGTTTTAGAGCAATATGTTCCTTTGTCCTTCGTGATTTAGAATTCTATATTTTCTCTTTGTCCCTCTTTTTTTCTTCAGCATATGGATTAAGTTTAGTTTGTTTTTTGTATATCTAGTTATTTATCTGTATCTATTTGTGTGCAACTAATATATATCGCAAGATAGTGGAATATACATAAAGATTTTTAGTACATTTGCAATATGTTATTTAATTGAGAGATATATGAATTCTGTATTTGAATTTGCTTGGTTAGCGACTCAACAGGTACTTGTAAGCTCTGATGCTAGTGCTGAGGATATTAAAGGTTATGGTAGTGGTTTTTTTTTACAGTATCGTAATAAGCTTTTTTTTATTACAGCAGACCATGTCGCTCATATTGATGATTTCGAAGAAGGATTACGTTTAGGAAAAGACGATTTTCTTTGGGTTATAAATAATAAAAATAGTACAAAGGAATTAGCGACGGCGCTTACTCCAATAGGAGGGTTGTTCTCTTTTGATAAGATTGACATAAGAGATGAATTGTCATTTGAAATCCCTGATATGCAAGATGTAACTTTTAGTATTCTTTCAAATTCATTTAAAATTCCATTTTTAACCCATGAAATTCGAGTTCCAGATCTTAATTTTGAGGTCGCTGCAGGAAAAGAGAAAATAATACTTAATTCTGAGTGTATATCAGAATTGAAGGAATCAGATTATTGTTTAATTGAAGGGTGCGTAAAATGGGATATAACGGATGGTATAAGACTTGAGAGAAGTAATGTTATTCATTTTGATTTGAAATTTAAAGAATTTGATGATGAGGGTTGTTATATATTAAGCTATCCTAATAAAGTCGTTTATCAGCATTGGGCTGGTTTAAGTGGTGGACCTGTTTTTAATAATGCTTACCAATTGATAGGTATGGCAATTAGAGTTAATGAAAACGATGATACTATTAAAGTGATGCCAATGAAAAAAATAACAGAATTAATGGATTATGCTATTAAATATGAAGATAGTATATCTAAAGTTGAAAACTCTCATTAAAGGATTAGTTTGAAATAGTGACTATTTTTCAAAAAAAGGATGTAAAAGGATTGAACCTAAATTCAATCCTTTTACATTAAATACGAAAGTTTATTGTTATGTTATCTGTAAAATATACACCTATGCAATATTATGATGCCATTATCATCCGTTTTATGGGTGACGATGGCAGTGTGCATAATATATTTGTGGATGGTGGTAATATTAATTCACGGAAGTTCTGCTATACCGACAGATTAAAGAAGGAACTTGAATTCTTATTCAGTATGGGGGAATCGATAGATCTGTGGATAATAACTCATATTGATAATGACCATATAGGAGGGCTCTATAATTTTATCAACGACACCGATTTCTTCGAAACTCACCATGAACAGTTAAAAGAGGTCTGGATGAATTATGGTGGAAAAGGTGACTATGAAATAAAGAGAACGGGAACTATAGGCTACCATGGTGGAAAAAAATTGCGCGACTTACTTAGGGAAAAGCATGTAAGTGTTAAGCAGGATATACTTGCAGGGCATACTTCTACTTTATCTGATGTCACAATAACCGTGGTTGCACCAGACGAGAATGCAATGAAACGCTATATAGAATGGTGGAATGACAAGGAATTCAAAGATGTCGCTCAAACAGCAGATGGACTTATTAAAGGCGTAGACTGGGATTATAACAAAAAATTTAAGGACTTCGATCTGATGCAGTACGAGGAAGACAATGAAGTGAAAAATAATAGTAGTATTGCTTTTGTATTAAGCTATCACGGTTATAACCTTCTGTTTTCTGCTGATTCATGTTCATCTCTTTTGTCTGATGACTTGAAGAATGCAAATATGTTGAAGGATGGGAACTTTAAGTTTGACCTTATGCATATTCCCCATCATGGTAGCAGTAGGAATAGCTCATTCGTTTTCTTGAAAGACATTATCTGTCCCAAATATGTTATCTCTGGCAATGGTGCAAATAGATATCATCTACCTGACAAAGAAACTATAGCTAGATTGATTGCCGCAAACCCGATGGGTTGTGAATTGCATTTCACCCAGATGAACTTAAAACTAAAGGAGATTTTTGCAAACGATGATTGTGGGAATCTAAACGTTGTTTATGATGCCAACTTCACTTTTGAGTAATATGAATAAGAACTACGACTTTACAGTTAAGCTTAAAGCTAACGACACAGGTAGTGCTGTGTTGGTCAAACATAATGAGTGTTATTATCTGCTTACAGCGGCTCACGTGTGCGATAAACATCCGAGGGAAAAAGCCGTTGTTATTACAGATATTGATGGCAAAGAGAATGAAGTCATCCCTACAGAAATGGCAATTTCGCCAACCGAGGAATTTGACATTTGTGTAATGAAACTTTCTGAGGATATTGCCATGGCAATAGCTGCCAATGTGAAGTGTGCTACGTTTGAAGGTTCTGGCTACCCGTGTGAGATAGATGGTTTCCCGTCAAATGCAATCGACCATAAACTTAGGATAGAAAACAACTGTTATATTTCACAAGAGAGCGAGGTGGGTAATGAGCTCTATGTTAAACTAGGCGAGGAGCGAAAAGACGGAATGGAAATGCAGTATATGGAAAGCGGCTTCTCCGGCTCTGGCGTATTTGTTGATTCCAATGGAGAAAAATACCTCGTTGGCATTATTCATAGGGTTGAGGAAGAGAGAAACCTATTTATTGGTTGGAAGTTGCAAAAAATTAATGAGGTCATTAAAGGTGAAGGTTGGGCTGAGATACCTCTAATCCCGATTGAATTGCGACAACAGATTATTGATCAATACAATAAACTGATTGATAACACTGAATTCGTTCTTAAACGCATCAAAAATAAGATTGTTGGAAAGATACAGCTATCTCGTCAAGAATATAAAGATCAGATAACTTCTTCTTTAGACAAAGGCAATATCGTTATCATTACCGGTGAAGCTGGTATAGGTAAATCAGCACTTGCTAAAGAAGTGTTAGCAAATAATAAATATCGTTCTGTGGCGGTGTTGGGTGATGACCTTGATGAATCAAAAGAATCAGAGATACTGGCAAATTGGAATATAACAAGCAGACTTCCTGAACTTTTTAAATCACCCATATGGGGAGATGGAGGTAAGGTGTTACTCGTGGAAAGTGCTGAACGAATGCTGAATGGCAATACTGATACAGCAGTATTATTCTTAGAAAATCTTCTGAAAGAAAATCATGAAGTAAAAATAGTCTTCACAATTCGGAAAAATTCTCTTGACCAATTTAGGTTGTGCCTGGCATGTAATGGGATTATTATCACAGATGACTACGTTATAGATATCGGGCTTCTTAGTGAAGACGAATTGATGGAAGTGGAAAGGGGTATTCCTCAAATTCGACCATACTGTTCAACAGATAAGACTCGACATATCCTAAGAAACCCATTCTATCTGAATACTGCTTGTTCCATTGCAACTATAGCAAATGCAGGTACTTTAAAAGAAAGTGAATTCAAAGATAGACTTTGCCGACAAATTGTATCAGGAAAGAAACATGAAATGCAATTGATTACTCAGCGCATAGAATCTCTTATTGATGTGGCAAGAAGAACATCTAAAATAGGTATGAATTTGGTGAAATGTGAGATGACGGATGCTGTAAAGTCACTTGTTGATGATGATATTCTTGTTGGACAGCCAGAGCAAGGCCTATTACGCCCCGGACATGATATATTTACTGATTGGGGCTTATATTGCTATATTGATAATAATTATCGTGAGGTTGAAACAGGTGAAATAAGTCTTGCTCAGTTCTACCAGAACATAGATTCGAACATTGCGTCAAGAAACATGTTCCGCCAGTATATTGAGACACATATCTCTGAGGAAGATCGAAATCTTGATGCTTTTATTAGAGAGAGTCTTTCGCTCCGCTTGGACGATGCGTTCTATGATGCCTTATTCTATGCTATCCTTATTTCTGATAAGGGAGCATCATTCCTCGCTTCAATAAAAGACCTTCTTTTAAAAGACAATAATTTGCTATTAGGGAGATTGTCAGTCGCATTATCGTACATGTTCCGAAAAGTGGACTGGAGTGCTAAAGAGTTTTTTACAAAACATAGGATGATTGAGGAAGGCGCAAAGTTAAGAAATTCATATTATATGCTCCCGTCTGGGAAGGGATGGTATACCTTTGTTACATTCCTCTATGAGAATAGAGAGGCCTTCAACGCATATAGAAGCAATTTGATACCATTGTTACTGCAATGCGAGCATGTCAGTCTTTCTGAGAAGGATGCCCCTAATTTAAAAAAATATGTCTTTTCCATATTAGCTGATGACGTAAATCAGACTCTTGCTGATGATAGAATACTTGAGGAACCAGACAAGAATGTAATACGCCTTCTTTTCAAATGGATGAATGAGAATCCAGAACTGATTAAGATGTGGGTTGAAAAGGCGTTAGAAGCAAATTCTTATAAGTACAAAGTTATTAAAGAGTTTCTTTTGCTCAGCGAAGGTATAGAAACACTAGGCTTTATTAATACATATCCCGATATATATAAAGCTCTAATTAGGCAGGAATGGCTTGATGATGAAGGAATCGTACACGATTACTATCCTATGATTCATCAATCCAGCGGATTGACGACTTCTTTCAAATGCTTCTTCTATTCTCACCCAGAAGATGCAATAGAATTCCTTTGTGAAATTCTTAACTATGATATAGAGAAGCTCAAATGCAGTCATACACAGGAATTAGAGAAAATAAAAGTTGTAGTGGATGGTAATGAAATAACCCTTTTAGGCAATGACTATATGTGGCGCGAGTACAGAGGAAACAATTACCAATCACACGTGAGAGAAAGCCTTTTGATGACATTTGAGAAGTGGATGATGGACTCCATCAAAAACAATAATGATAGTGCTAAGTATGCTCTTTCTAGGGAGAGGCTTTTGACTGTATTTGATATTGTTTACAAAAAGTGTTACAATGTAAGTGCTTGGGGAGTATTAGCCAGTGTCGCTACAAGATTTCCGATATTTGTCGGTATGAAAGCTATGCCTATCTACAGTTGCCGAGATTTTATATTATGGGATAAAACTAGATTAAGCGCTGAATTAATGTCACCCACTATAAGCCCCTATGCATCCAAGAATGTTCAAAAAGAGGTGGCTGATAGCTATAAATTAGCACATAGAAAACAGGATTTAGAAGGTATGATCCTAAGAATGTCCATGACCAAGGGTTTTGCTGACGAGTTTAGAAAACTTGTCAAGCATCTGAAAGAAACGGCCACTACTTATTTGGAGAAAGTATCAGCCGGTCGTATGGATATAGCTCAGTATGAAATTATAGGCAAGACGGATAAGGGGGGCATTTTACAAGGAAGTCCTTCCGAGGATATAAAAGAGGAGGCAGCTCAAAATGAGGCGTTTAGCAACCAATTTAATAAGATACTATCGGTGGGTAACCTCTCCAGAACACGCTACGATGAGGATTCTGAACAGGTTATTGATGAATGGCGTGAAGCATATTGCTTACATAAAGACCAAGATAGTGTGTTTGTAGCAAAAGGACTGGTTGCAGCGTTAGGTGTAAAGAAACATTGGGAAAATCTGAACAAAGAAGAACGAGCATGGTGCTATGAAATCATTGTTCAAGAGACCTATGGATTTGCGGTATCTAGAATGTTTCAGCCGTACACGGAATATAGCTCTGATGGGCTTGTATATTTACTTGACCGTCTGCCTGATGATGAGAACTTGTTGCAAGTAATATGGGGATTAATTGATGCTATAGATGATAATGACTCTTTGTTTACTCGTTTTGAGAACTCTTTCAAGTCGTTGATCTGGCTTAATCATAAAGAATTAGCAGAGAAGATCATCTTGCAATATATTCACAATACTGAAAGTAAACGAAACGATATTGATAAATTCGCGCATGTTTGCAAACTGATTCCTACAGATATAGAGGATACGATTATAGACGAGATGGCATTTATCTATTGTAAACAATTCATGGATGCTTTGACGGATAAAATGTCTGATCGATACGTCGTGAAAATGCCAGATATGCGAATAGAGGAGTTCTGTGCTGCATATATGGTTGCGAAGCCCCAGAAGAGATGTAAGTTTATAGAAGAAATATGGTTGGTGTCAAGTCTGAAACAGACTAGGTATCATTATGACAGGCGTGAGAGTCCGATAGGTTCAATATTCAACCACTATTGCTATATGGTCACTCCAGCGAATAAAGATTCTTTCTGGCAGTTGTGGGAGATTATGTTTGAGTGGTATAAGAAGAATAATGCGATGGAAGTTCTTCCTTCGCTCATGCTTAGTTTTGATGTGATGAAACCCAGTTTGCTTGAAAATTGGGAAATCGTTAATGGCGCGAATGAACATATCTATAAACTTTTGCATATACTACCTCAAGAGGGCGTTTCTTACCTGCCTTGGCTTGTTTGCAAGATTGGTTTTAGGTGGCTTATGCCTGATTGCTTAAGACATATAGATAAAGCTATTCTTCGTCAATCATCAAGAGATAGGCGTTTGATGATACGATGGCAAAATGCCGTTGAGGATTTATATGATGATGCAAAGACACGGGATGCCATTCGTAGAGATGATGCTTTAAGAGTCGCTTATGTGGAAGTCCTAAATGGTTTAATATCAAATGGTTCTGCTATCGCATATCTGATTAGGGATTATTACATATAGGAGCAGGAGATAAGATGAATGGTGGATGACGCATAATTGTGAAGTGGAAACTTATATAGAGTCGGATCATTGCTAACTCACATAATAAATGGAAAATGAGTGGAATGTGTATGCTTATTTCAGATTTATCCACCATCTTGTGATCTTAGAAGATAGCTGTGTTCTATCCCAATTACTTTCTCCTTTTCGGAGAATTTGATTTGGCTAGAATCAATATATTTCTCTTTGAGTTTCATCAGTATCTAGGCAAGGAACGTTCTTAATATTTAATTCCTGATGATATTGAGTCCAGATAGCAGTCAGGTTCCAAGAATAGATATGATGAACAGTATAGCCATTTCAAAGATGTCAAGTCAGGTGTATTCGAGTTACAGCAATTGATAGCTTTAATTCATCTTGAAAGAAATGCATATGGCCAGGAAGGTTACATATGTTGTAATTCGTAACATAGAAAATAAAAGACTCACCCTGAGCGCGCTGTTCTTATGGGAAGCGGGGTGAGTATGTTATTGCAAATATAATTAATAAACTATACCAATGTCTTTCTTAAATATATTGCAAGAATGAATTATATGGTAATAGGTCCATGCACTATTACATTCTTATTGATTGCTAATAGCTTACTCGTTTTTTGCGAAAAATATCCTTTATATTTCGATTTTACTTACTATGTTATGTTCTTTAAGAGTAAGGGGATGGAAAAGGGGACTTGTGCTTTTTAATAAGAATCAAATCTAATGTCCTTGCGTTAATCTTTCTAGGTAATTTAATAAACCTTCTGATGCATGAAGGAATAAGATAAAATACTTTTCAAACATTTCGAACAAAATCTCATCTGATGTAATTCTAATTCCGTATTTGTTTATATGTATATATCTGGTTATCAGTGGTTATAGTATTTGATATTTTAGAGACTAAGAGATTGAGGGTATCTGTATAAAGCAATAATTATCTATGATTTAGATAGATTTTATAGTGAAACGTACTCAAATTACATAGAGGGACGTAAATTTGTCCCCCGTATGTGGCTTGAGGGACAAACGGGGGACAAAAATGTTGAAAAAATAGGCATAACAAAAGAAAATACCTTTCCAAAAACTATTATTTTGCCATGTTTAAGTCGTTTTTAGTCAGTATTTTAGACTGTTTATAATTGCAACTGCCTGATAATCAAGAAGTTAGCTATTTCCCGATGCAAAAATGTTGAAATATATTTTGTAGCACCATATCATTCGTCACCTCCCCCGCGATGTCGCTCAAATGGAAGATGCACTCCCTGATGTCCTGGGCCACGAAGTCCCCTGAAAGATTGTTTGCCAATCCCTGTTGTACGCGTCCGATGGCTTCTAAAGCATGCGTAAGGGCTTCGTAATGGCGGGCATTGGTCACTATCACGTCGTTCTGGGTTATCGTAGGCAGATTGGCGGCGGCTATAAGTTTCTTCTGAAGCACATCCGTATTTTGCCTTTTCTTGGCGGAAATAAAAATACATTCGGCGTCAGGAATGATGGAAGAGGCCGCAGACAGCACCTCATCAGAATGAGTCGTGCCCAACAAATCCGCTTTGTTGAATACCAATATCAAATGCTTTCTTTCCAGACGCGGAAGTATCTGCCCCGATAGCTGATTCATTTGCGAGGTTGCGTCCGTTGCATCAATCATCCAAAGCACGATCTCCGCTTGTTCCAGTTTTTGGAACGTGCGCTCTATGCCCAGACTCTCAATCGTATCATTGGTTTCGCGGATACCTGCCGTGTCAATGAAACGGAAAGTAATGCCGCCGATATTGGTCGTATCTTCAATCACGTCGCGCGTAGTGCCGTGAATGTCGCTCACGATAGCCTTGTCCTCGTTCAGCAATACATTGAGGAGCGTTGATTTCCCGGCATTCGTTTCGCCGATGATGGCTACCGGTACGCCGTTTTTGATCGCATTTCCTACGCTGAACGAATGTACCAGTCGGGAAATAACCCCCTCGATATGATCCGCCAATCGGCAAAGCTCCGTTCTGTCCGCAAACTCCAACTCCTCATGGTCGCTGAAATCCAGTTCCAGCTCAATCAGTGAAGTGAAGTGTAGCAACTGGTTGCGTAGCTCCGTAAGCTCCTTGCTGAATCCGCCACGCATCTGGCTCATGGCAAGGCGGTGGGTGGCGGCAGATGAAGAAGCAATCAGGTCCGCCACGGCTTCGGCCTGACTCAAATCCATCTTGCCATTGAGAAAGGCGCGTTGCGTGTATTCCCCCGGTCCCGCCAGGCGGCAACCGTGCTTGATGAGCAATTGCAAAACCTGTTGCAAGATATAGCTCGAACCGTGGCAGGTGATCTCCGTACTATCTTCGCCCGTGTAAGAGTGCGGGGCGCGAAACAGGCTGACAAGAACCTCGTCGATGATTTCCTCTCCATCGTGTATCTTCCCGAAAGTCAGTGTATAAGGTTTGCAATCCGCCAGCGTTTTACCGGATTTTGCCGGGGTGAAAATGCGGCTGGTGATACGAATGGCGTCCGCTCCTGAGACGCGAATGCTTCCGATTGCTCCTCCTTGGGCCGTGGCAATGGCACAGATGGTATCCTGATTCATCATAAAAATTGTTATTTGAGTTGCAAAGATAGCCTTTTGGGGTAAAAAAAAGAACGCGATTGTATATTACTTACTCTTTTTTATTACATTTGCTCAATTTTCGTAGCCTTTACATGATACACTTTGTTATTATGGCGCAAGACAAAATAAAAATGCATGATTCCGCTTCTCATACTACCGGGAAAGACGAGAACACGGAACTACTGAAAGAGAAATTATTGAAGGTCAACTCCGTTCTGGCTGCCCATCAAATTGCTCTCTGGGAGATAAATATCAATACCCTGGAGTGCACTTTCACTCAGGAATATTTCGAAAGTTTAGGCTTGGATAAAGTCGGCATCCGTTATCAGAATTTGGAAGAGTTCTGTAGCTTTGTGCATCCCGATGATAAGCATTTGGTGTCGTTGGAGGGCTTTCAAAAGAAATTGGATGGCTTTGATGAGTCCAATGTCTTACGGGTGCGTTGCGTAGGCGCGCATGGCGAAATAGTCTGGTTGGAGGACCACCTCTTATCTGTAGAGAAAGATAAAAGTGGAAATCCGGAAAGGCTCTTATGCTATACCGTGAACGTCACCGGGCAGTGCGAACGCGAAGCACACATATCGCGCGTGGAAGAGCGAAACCGGAAGATAATACAGGCATTGCCTGAATTTATATTTATTTTGGATCAGGATTTCTTCATCACCGACGTGTTAATGTCTTCTGACACCATTTTGCTCCATCCCGTTGAACAGCTACGGGGAGCGGACGGGCGCACCATCTATTCTCCCGAAGTCAGCGACCTGTTTCTACGGAACATACGTCAATGCCTCGAAGACGGGGAGTTGAAGGAGATAGAGTATCCCCTGGATGTGGATGATTGCGAAAGGCATTATTTCCAGGCACGCATCGCTCCGTTCGAAGATAATAAAGTGATGGCATTGATACACGATATCGGTGACAGGGTGCAACGCTCCAATGAACTCATCGAGGCGAAGCAACGGGCAGAAGAGGCCGACCGTATGAAATCGGTGTTCCTGGCCAATATGAGCCACGAAATCCGCACTCCTTTGAATGCTATCGTGGGATTCTCTGAAATCATAGCTTTGACGGAAGATGAAGTGGAGAAAGCCGAATACCTGAACATCATCCAGAAGAATAGCAACCTGTTGTTGCAACTCATAAATGACATTCTGGACCTTTCCCGTATCGAGTCGGGAAAATCGGAAATGAACTTCCAGTTGGTCGAAATGACCGGACTGATTGACGAAGTGGAGAAAGTGCATCGCCTGAAAATGAAAACGGGCATCCGACTGAATGTGATACGTCCCGATGAGGAAATCTGGATTATGGTGGACCGGAACAGGATTACGCAAGTGCTGTTCAACTTCCTCTCCAATGCCATTAAGAATACCCATGAAGGGGCCATCACCCTGGGGTTGGAGGTCTGCGGAGAATGGTTGAAGGTGTATGTAACGGATACCGGTTGCGGCATTGCAAAGGAGAAATTGCCCTTGATTTTCAACCGTTTTGAAAAGCTGAACGATTTTGTTCAGGGCACGGGTCTGGGGCTCCCCATCTGCCAGAGCATCGTGGAGAGATTGGGAGGAAAGATTTCCGTAGAGTCCGAAGTAGGAGTGGGGAGCACTTTCGTGATGACCCTTCCTTACCGCCAGTTTGTGTTGGGAGCGGATGGTGAACCTGTTGAAATCAATGCCCACGTAGAGCGAAGATCAGACGGCAGGAAGAAAATTCTGATAGCCGAAGATACGGAGTCTAACTTTATGCAGATAAACATTTTGCTGAAGAAGGACTATACCATTTCGTGGGTTACCAATGGCGAAGAGGCCGTAAATAGTTTCTTGCGCGAGCGTCCCGACCTGATATTGATGGACATCCGCATGCCGGTGATGAACGGTATTCAGGCTACGGAAAAGATACGTACCGTGGACATCGATCTGCCTATCGTTGCGGTGACGGCCAATGCTTTCCTGATAGAACAACAACAAGCATTAGCCGCCGGATGCAATGATATTATTGCCAAACCATATACTTACGAAAGATTGAAGGAAACAATCATCAAGTATATTTGAGTGGGTGTTTCTTAGATTCTGTCCAGTACGGTTTTTATCAAAGTGTCAATCGTATTCTTGTAGCCCGTATTGGCTTCTTTAATCAACCGGTTGGCTATGACCATGCATACCGTGGTCGCCTTATGTCCCATCAGGCGGCTCAAACCGGCCAGTGCGGAGCTTTCCATTTCGAAGTTCGTAATGCGATAGCCATTGTATTCAAAGTTCTCGATCTTTTCATTTTGCTTCGGGTCGGCCAGCGGAATGCGTAGTTCGCGTCCTTGCGGGCCAAAGAAACCACCGGCGGCAATCGTTACACCACGTACCATATCGTCTCCGGCAATGCGCTCTATCAGTTCGGCATTGGCATCGATCACGTACGGAGCAGGTGCGCACATATTCCCCGACCATCCCATGTGGTTCAGGAATGCACGTTCGAATGGCAAGTCGCACACTTCATTGCGCCCTGAATAGAAGTTCAGCAGGCCATCGAAACCAATGGACTTTTGCGAGCAGATAAATGTACCTACGGGCGTATTCGGTTGCAAACCGCCACAAGTACCGATGCGTACCAGTTCTAACTGGCGAAGTTGGGGCTTTTCTTCACGTGTGTTGAAGTCGATGTTGGCCAAGGCGTCCAGTTCGTTCATCACAATATCGATGTTGTCGCAACCAATACCCGTAGAAACCACCGTGATGCGTTTGCCCTTGTAGGTACCTGTAATGGTTTTGAACTCGCGGCTTTCCACTTCACATTCTTTATTCTCAAGGTGTGAGCCTACCAGTGCTACTCTGCCCGGGTCGCCCACCAGGATTACTTTGTCTGCCAGCCACTCAGGCTTTACGTGCAGATGAAAAACTGAACCGTCATCATTGATAATAAGTTCGGAAGATGCAAAATACTTTTTCATATTCTGGATTTTTTGGTTGATACGTTTATAAATAGAAAACGCCGGAACGGGATTACTGTTCACCGGTTCCGACGTTTTTCTGGGGCAATAATTCTACCGGTTATTTACTCAACGGCTGGTTTGAGTTGTTTCCCGATGGTTTGGCTATGGTTTCGCGCATGGAAGTATCAGCTTCGATGTTCTTCATCCGATAATAATCCATGATGCCCAGGTTGCCGTTACGGAATGCTTCTGCCATGGCCTTAGGTACTTCGGCTTCCGCCTCGATCACCTTGGCGCGTGCTTCCTGAGCTTTCGCCTTCATTTCCTGTTCGCTGGCCACGGCCATTGCACGGCGTTCCTCAGCTTTGGCCTGGGCGATATTCTTATCTGCATTTGCCTGGTCTATCTGCAAAGCCGCACCGATGTTCTTACCTATATCGATATCAGCGATATCAATGGACAGGATTTCGAAAGCTGTACCGGCATCCAGACCCTTGCGGAGCACAAGTTTGGAGATTGAATCCGGGTTTTCCAATACTGACTTGTGGTTTTCGGACGAACCGATGGAAGATACGATACCTTCGCCTACACGGGCCAGGATAGTGTCTTCACCGGCACCACCCACCAACTGGCGGATATTGGCGCGTACCGTTACACGGGCTTTGGCTATCAACTGGATACCATCTTTGGCTACGGCGGTCACCGGAGGAGTATCGATCACCTTCGGGTTTACCGACATCTGAACGGCTTCGAACACATCACGTCCGGCAAGGTCGATTGCGGTAGCCATCTGGAAGGATAATTCAATATTAGCTTTAGAGGCGGATACCAAGGCGTGTACCACTCTTTCTACGTGTCCACCGGCCAGGTAGTGAGCTTCCAGCTCGTCGCGGGTAATGTTGCTCAATCCGGCTTTGTGTGCTTCAATCATACCAGGTACAATAATGTAGGGAGGTACGTTACGGATACGCATTAAAAACAATTGCACCAATGAAATCCTGACTCCCGAAACTTTGGCGGACAACCATAGGAAGAAAGGAACATAGTGGAAGAACAGTACGATGAAGATAATGCCTCCTATCACAAGAAAGGCAGTTAGGTACATAGTGTCTACGTTCATGATTTATAAGATATTAAGTGTGAATATTAATCTTTTTTCTTTTCTACCATGATAACGCCGTCCGTAATACGGTTTACAATGATAGGGGTTTTTTCATTCAGAAATCCGTCCATGGATTTCACTTCCACGATGTTGCCGTCTATTTCGGCATTGCCGATCAGTGCCAGGCGTGTAATGGCCACACCCGTATCGCCTACTTTTACTTGATCCGCGGCCGTACGGTCCACCTTCGATGTGATATTCTTCTTCAACGCCACTTTATCCAAGGTCTTGGAGCGCATGAAGAGTATCAATGAGCCTATGCAGGCTATTGCCGATACACCGAGCGTGATGAAACCAGCCGTTGTACCCAGATAGGCAAAGGCATAGTAGTTGGCATAGATCATGCAAGCTCCGGCCAGAATTCCGGCTATGCTGATGCCCGGGATGACGAACAGTTCTACCAAGAACAGGATAACTGCCGCAACAATGAGTACAATGATGATAAGTATGTCCATAGTTTTCTATTTAAAGGATTGTTTTTCTGTATTACGCACTTCAATGGCGGCCTTCTCCAATTCACCTGATAATTGTTGTATCTGCTTTTCCAGGTCGAGTATGGCGGGAGCCAGTTTGGTTTTATCGCTTTCCTTGGCGCGGGAGTACAAGGAACGTTGCTCTTCCAATTTGTTTTGCTGCTGTCTGAAGCTTTTCTCCAATTGGCGGTATTTGCTGAATAAGCTCTTGGCCTGAGGAGATTTGAAATCACTCCATTGATAATACGTAGTGTGGTCATCAATTACAAATTCAAAGTCATAGCTCCGTTCGGCTTGTGGCTTTTCACTGATAGCGGCTTGCAGGCGGCGTTTGGCATCAGATACTGTATTTTGATCTACCCATGTATCTTTCAGGGAGTGAATTTGAGCAAGTCGGACAACTTTTTTCTTGTCCATAGCTTCGTAGTTATACACCCGTTTGGAAGAGTTGGGAATAAATACGTAAATACATACTTTCCCTTCCGGTTGGTAGCGATCGGAAGCAAACCATCCGAGGTTGTTAAACTCGTCGATGGCAAACATATAGTCGTTATAAGGAGAATTGAATGGCATGCCCACATTCTCCGGAGTCAGATAAGTATTGGTATTCGTATTGTAGCGGGTAACAAATATGTCATATCCACCTATTGAATTCTCACCGTCGGCGGCATAGTAGATAGTTGCACCATCCGTTAATACGTACGGATAATTGGCGTTGATGGAGTCGTTGATGCTACCGGGCAATAGGCTGCCTTTACTCCATTCGCCTTGCATCTTGTTGCGGGCAAGGATGCTGAGTTTGCCATCAGGCTGGCGTTCACCGTAATAAATCTTATTACCGAGTTCAGTTTCGTATACAGTAGCTTCTATTTCTTCTTTATTCTGGAAGAAATCGTTGTACGTGAATAATTTACCGGATTCCGGACTGATTTTATAAGCTTCCAAAAAGCGGTCTTTATCCACTACGATACTATCGATAATGCACACTTCTTCAATACCTTTCAGCATGCGGAGATTGGTCTTGCTCTTTTCCAGAAGTTTTTCAGCTTCTGCGGTAGACCTTTTTCGTTTGGAAAGATCACTGATATACTCTTCGTAACACTTGATGGCATCTTCAAAACGATACAGGTCGTTATAATTTCGTGCCAGATACAGTTGTCCGCTGGGGATACGTTTCTTAACGGCTGTTTCCAGGTATTTCAAGGCTACGTCAGGTTCTCCTGTTTCCAAGCAGCATACACCGTACCATAAATTATAATTTCCGTTTGCCGGTTGTGTCCTGACGAATTTTTTGAAAACGGGTTTGGCTTTCTCGTACTGCCCCTTGTTGTAAAAAGCTTTAGCTTGTTCCAACGTCTGTGCCGATGCACCGACTAATACGAGACAAAATAGAAGGAGTAAAATATATCTCTTTTTCATGCTAGTTATCCAACTTACAAATTCGAATGTTCAAAAGTACAAATTAATCGGGAATAATGCTGCTTTCCGTTATTCTATTATGTTAATTCTTCTTTAAATCATTCTTTTCTCTTACTTTTGCAGGACAAAGAGTAAAAGAGCTATAAGCTACATGAGCTACGAGCTACAAGTAGTTGCGTAACGTCCGCATGGGACTTGTAGCTCTTAGCTTGTAACTCGTAGCTTTGAATTATTATGGCGCAATTTACTGAAGAAGAGAAGACCATCCGCCGCATAGAAAAGCGGTTTAGTAAGGGACTGGTAGAATATGGGCTGATAGAGGATGGGGATAAAATCCTCATCGGACTTTCCGGTGGCAAAGACTCTTTGGCGTTGGTGGAATTGTTGGCAAAGCGCGCCCGTGTCTTTAAGCCCAGATTCTCCGTGGTTGCCGTTCATGTGGTTATGAAGAATATACCTTATCAGAGTGATTTAGCATATCTGCGTGAGTATGTTGAGTCGTGGAATATCCCTTTCGTACTGTATGAGACGGAGTTCGATGCAAGTACGGATACGCGTAAGTCACCTTGTTTTCTTTGTTCATGGAATCGGCGTAAGGCGTTGTTTACTGTTGCCAAGGAACAAGGTTGTAATAAAATAGCATTGGGACATCACATGGATGATATTCTGGAAACATTATTGATGAATATCACTTTTCAGGGCGCGTTTAGTTCCATGCCTCCTCGTTTGGTAATGAAGAAGTTCGATATGACGATTATCCGTCCGATGTGTTTGGTACATGAGTCTGATTTGCTGGAACTGGCACAGATAAGGGGATATCGGAAACAGGTGAAGAATTGCCCTTATGAAGCGCAATCTCATCGAAGCAATATGAAAGACATTTTGCATCAACTGGAAGAAATGAATCCGGAAGCTCGTTATAGTCTTTGGGGAAGTATGGCAAATGTTCAGGAAGAGCTTCTTCCTAAAAAAGTTAGTAATTTAGATTAATTAATTATCGCTTAAATATTCATAACTGAAATGAAAGGTCTTTATACGATTCTGCTTTTAATTGTCTCCAATGTCTTTATGACTTTTGCCTGGTATGGTCATCTGAAGTTGCAAGACATGAAAATTATTACAAACTGGCCGCTTTATGCCATCATTTTGTTTTCGTGGAGCATTGCTCTTGCGGAATATTTCTGCTTGGTTCCGGCCAACCGTATTGGGTTTATAGGCAATGGCGGTCCTTTTTCATTGATACAGTTGAAGATAATTCAGGAGGTGATTACTCTTATTATTTTCACTGTATTTACTACTGTCCTTTTTAAAGGTGAAAGCCTGCACTGGAATCATTTTGCGGCATTCATTTGCCTGGTATTGGCAGTGTATTTTGTATTCTATAAATGATAATTTACCAGCGTAGCGCTGGAGCAAGGTTCTCCTTCGGCGTGCAAGTAATCTTTCAGACACGGATGACACGGATGACGCGGATTCTTTTTTCCTTCGGTGTGATATGCCGGTATGTATAGCGCAGCTTTAAAAATCCGCGTCATCCGTGTCATCCGCGTCTAAAAGATTAAAGTCCGCGTTCGTCCGCCTTATCCGCGTAGTCCGCGTACCCATTCCCTCGTCGCTAAATTATCATTTTTTTGTTATAAACCGTTCCATTCCTTTCGTATAGTACGTTTGAAGTTCTCCATTCCCATCCGTATAAATGAAGCACGCATCAATATCCGGATGAGCATTGGCAAAACGTTCCGCTTCTTCCAATCCCATTACCATGAATGCGGTGGCATAAGCATCAGCGCTCATACAGTCTTTGGCTACTACAGTGGCAGATAAGATATTGTGTTGTACGGGATATCCTGTTCTTGGGTCTATGGTATGTGCATATTTCTTTCCATCTCTGTAATAGAAGTTGCGATAATTGCCTGAGGTTGCAATGCCTACATCCGTTACATTCAGTACTGTTTGTAACTCCTGATTAATGGACAGTGAATCATCAACCGGCTTATTGATTCCAATGCGCCATAGTTCTTTCTTGGGATTTTCTCCCCGTGCTACGATCTCTCCGCCTATATCTACCATGAAATTCTTGATGCCTTTCTTTGCAAGAAACTGCGCTATTACATCCACTGCATATCCTTTGGCTACTGCACTACATGAGAGCATCATGCGCTCATCCAGTTTCACCACTTTACCTTCTTCTGACAGAACCACTTTCGTATATCCTGTAATTTCCAGCAGGCTGTCTATCATAGCGGAGTCAGGAAATGCGCCTTTTTTAAAACCAAACCCCCAGGCATTGGCCAGTGGAGCAACCGTAATATCGAATGCACCATTCGTTTCTTTGGATATTTCCATACTACGACGGAATACATTTGTAAAGAAGGTATCTGGTACAATATCCTCATTCCGGTTGATTCGTGTAATTGTGGCCGTATCATTGAAGGGAGATAGCGAACCGTCAAATCTCTTCAATTCTTCATCGATTTCAGCTTTCAGATCATCGTCATATTGATAAGTTATATTATAAACTGTGCCGAATATCAGTCCGTTGACTGTATAATAAGGTTGCGTACGGTTATGACGTGCAAGTATCCAAATTGTTCCCAATACAAGCAGGGCAATCCATAAGAAATTTCTCTGTACTTTCTTTTCCATAAGCGAAATTTAACTGAAGAACAAATGTTCTATTAATATTTTTGTGCCGATGATAATCAGGATAATACCTCCCCAGAGTTCTGCCCGCAACTTTCGTGCAATGCCGCAACCAAAACGGATACCGAACAGTAATCCGATGAGGGACATAATGAAAGATACGAAACCGATGATAGAAATGGGTGCCAGTATTTCCGAGAAATCCCGCATCCCCAGAAATGCAAATGAGACACCAATGGCCAGTGCATCTATACTGGTTGCAACGGCTAATGCGAGCACTACTTTCAGACTTTTCGGGTCATACTCTTTTTTGCAATCTTCGTCTTTGAAAGACTCTCTGACCATGCGTCCGCCTAGGAAAGCAAGGATGATGAACGCAATCCAATGATCCAGACTTTCTATTAGGTGGCTGAACGTGCTGGCACCTATCCATCCGAGGAGTGGCATGATAGCTTGGAATAATCCAAAGAAAAAAGCCATGGTCAGCATGGGCCGCCACAGCGTACGTTTCAGAAGAATACCACTGGCTATGGAAATTGCGAAACAGTCCATCGAGAGTCCCACAGCAAGAAGCCAAATCTCTAATCCGTTCATAGTTTAATAGGGTAGTTTATATGTGATTGTATAGGTTACGCCCATGGTGTTAGAGCCATATTTGCCGAATCCGGGTACATACCACGGATCACCGTATTCTCCGGTTGATGAACTTGTACGGAATTTGAAGCGCAATCCCCAGCCCATGTAGAACTGTTTCCAGATATGTGCGCGTATGCCAACGCAGAATTCAAACCATTGCATTGAACCTTTCATTCCTTTATGGTTGAATGGTACGCTTCCTCCCCAGATACCATCTATTTGATTGGGGTTTCCGATACTTCCGTCAAAAATGGGATCAGTCACAGGGAGAGTTGTTATATCATACTTGAAACTACTCATTGCATAACGTAAACCGACAAACAGGAAATTATCGAATTTCTTCTTATAAAGAGCGTTGTAGTTCATACCGATACGGAAATAAGGTGCATTACTTTTGTAATTCGTTCCGTTATCATTCCATGCGTCGGTGCTGCCATATCCAAGTTCCACTATCGGGAAGAAACGGTTTTTAAGGTTGACGTCGACAGCTACTTCCGAGCTTAAGAAATCACCTCCCAGAACTTTGCTTCCGATTCCCCACAGGTCTACACTGACAGTCACGCCATTGTATAGCGGGAAGACATTCTCATCCGCTTCTTTCTTTTCCTCCTTCTTGGGTGGATTGGAAGCGGGAGGCCGGTTACTGTTCTGTGCCTGTACCGGAAGCCCTGTCAGCAAGAAAAATGCCAGACTAAGGCTGAGGATAAAAGAGCTTAAGATTTTCCGTTCCATAAATGCTTACTTCTTTTTCTTGAATATATATGGAGTCAAGTAGATAGCGACTGTACGCTCCGCCTGTGATGCTTTGTTTCATCTGATAGCCGCAATCCATTGACAGGAAATAGGGCGTATTCTTTTGATAGATAATAATAGTGTCTTTTTTAATCTTGGGATCTTTGCTATAGTGAAATATCAATACGGTAGAATCTGCTGTATAGCGCAGAGGTAATGATAGCGAATGTACTCTTTTCTGATTGTTAAGAATGATGGAGTCCGTATCGAAAGCTGTAATAGTCAGTGAGTCGAGGGTATCGTTGAGCACTCTTTTACTTTCCCTGTCCACCGTATATAGATAACATTCCATCATCGGACGTGCATTCATGGAGCAATCTTCTTCTTCCGAACAAGAAGAAACGATACTGATGATGGGATAAGCAATCAGACAAAGCAATATCAGTTTTACTAATTTTTTCATAGTCTATATTGTTTTTTCTATTTGATATTTATTTCGTTCAGGAGCGTTACGCGAAATCAGTTCGCCAAGGAAGCCTGCAAGGAACAGTTGAGTTCCGATGATCATGGCGGTCAGTGACAAGTAGAAGTAGGGAGAGTCTGTAACCAGGCGGTAAGGCATTCCGTTATACATATTATACAGTTTCGTGATTCCTACAATAATCACTGAGATAAAGCCGAAGATGAACATCAGTGAACCGAGCAACCCGAAAAAATGCATGGGTTTTACTCCGAAGGCTGACAAGAACCAGAGTGAAATCAAATCCAGATATCCATTGAAGAAACGGTTTAAACCACCGAACTTTGTTTTTCCGAATTTACGTGCCTGGTGCTGAACTACTTTTTCTCCGATCTTTTTGAAACCGGCATTTTTGGCGAGGTAGGGGATATAGCGGTGCATTTCTCCGTACACTTCGATGTTCTTCACCACATCCATTTTGTAGGCTTTCAATCCACAGTTAAAGTCGTGCAGGTTCTTGATGCCCGACACTTTACGAGCTGTTGCATTGAATATTTTTGTAGGAATGGTTTTTGAAAGTGGGTCGTAGCGTTTCTTTTTCCATCCGGATACCAGATCATAGCCGTCTTCCGTAATCATGCGGTACAGTTCGGGTATTTCGTCCGGGCTATCCTGCAAATCTGCATCCATGGTGATGACTACATCTCCCTGTGCCTTCTCAAAGCCACAGTACAATGCCGGCGATTTGCCATAGTTACGGCGGAACTTGATGCCATGCACGGTATCTGATTTTCGGCTTAGTTCTTCGATAATTTGCCAGGAACGGTCGGTACTTCCGTCATTTACGAAAATTACTTCGTATGAAAAACCATTGGCTTTCATTACCCGTTCAATCCATGCGTACAGTTCCGGAAGTGATTCTTCTTCATTATATAAAGGAACGACAACTGAAATATCCATCTTGTGATTTATGATTTATGATTTATGAATTAGGGTTGAAATCACATCTGCTTTTTTACTTTATCACTCATTTTAATGATTCATCTTTATCTTCCGCCTATATGCTCTGCCGGTGGGCGCTTCATGACAAACAAGGCGGTGGGGATAGCAAGTAATGATCCGTAGAATACATTCTGAGACATCAGTTGCATGGTGATATCTGTTGGAGATAGCGAACGCATCGCACTTATAATTTCTTTAAACTGCTCTACATAGGCATCCATCCCCGGTATGGTATGACTGGTCAGGCTGTTCAGTAAGCCTTCGTATGTGTTTAGCACAAACCCTTGATCAATAAAACGGAAATATACATAATGAGCTACCGCTGTAAGCAATGCGGCAAACATATACATAAATACAGTGAAAATCCACGCGTGAAGAAAACTGATGGCACCACCGCAAACTTGGTTACGGTACATTCGTACATAATAATACGCCATAAAAGGCACGCATAGAGTTAGTCCTGCAAAGAGGAAAAATAGGAACGGTGTAGTTAACCCTAAAGGAAATAAAATGAACTTCAAAATCCAAAATCCTCCCAGGTAAGTGCCGAATAACATGGCATATCGTTGTAAGTAACCTTTGTTCTCTGTCATCTTTCATTAGGAATAATGGCGCAAAGGTATAAATAATATTGTTTGTAACCCCCGTATTCTTGTTAAAGTTGAAAAAAGTTTGGGCAAAGTATTGCAGGTTTAATAAAAATGCATACCTTTGCACCCGCAAACGAAAATACGGGTAAGTCCTATACGGCCAGCTCCCTTCGAATCCTCCAGGGCTTGATCGCAGCAAAGGTAGTTGGTTGTAGCGGCGCGATATAGTAAGCTTACCCACCCGCCTCTTTAGCTCAGCTGGCCAGAGCACGTGATTTGTAATCTCGGGGTCGTTGGTTCGAATCCGACAAGAGGCTCAAAGAAAAGGAGATATGTTCTAACAAGAATGTATCTCTTTTTTATTTGTTTTTTACGAAAAAAGTAATAGCTTTGCTCTGTAAAACCTAATATTATGATACGAAAACAACCTTATGCCTTCTATGTATTCTTCGTTTTTCTCTTTCTGATCCCTTTTGGTAAGGCGTTTGCCGGTTGGAACAACTTCATTGTAAACTTTGATAAAAGCCTTTATGGGAAAGGTCCCCAGACTTGGCAAATAGCTCCTTATGATGACCATTGGGTGTATTTTGCCAATAAAAACGGCATGGTGCAATTTGATGGTAATGTGTGGAAAGTATTTCCGTTAAATAACTTCTCGGATGTGCGTTCCGTATTGGCATCCACTATTCAGAAAAGAATTTATGCCGGTGGCATTAATGAATTTGGCTATTACGAACCGGCAGAAGACGGCGAACTGATTTACCACTGCATGTCCGATACGCTTGACAACTCTGTTCGTATGCTTGGCAATGTGTGGGGAATCCATGAGGCGGATAATATCCTTTATATACAAGGCGATGACCGTGTAGTGAAATATCTGAATGGAAAATATACCGCTATCGAAATGAATGCCAAGATCGACTGTTCCAATATGGTGAACGGTATCCTCTATATAGGTACCGATCGTGGTGTGTGGGTACTGGTCGGAAATACTTTCTTTCCATTGCAGGGTGCGGATTCCCTGGCTTCCAATCGTATCCGTGGAATCATTCCACATAAGGGTGGGGGAATCATCATCGTGACGGCGTATGACGGTCTGTTTTATTATAATGGCCGTACCATTGCTCCTTTTATTACCGGTGCAGAGGACTTTATGCGTGAGAACGAAGTTTTTTGTGTGGCTGCTCAAGATGATAAGATAGCTTTGGGAACTATTCATAAAGGCTTATTACTGATAGATTGCGCTACCATGGATGTGAAATACTTCAACGAGAATAATGGACTGCGTAATAATACGGTGCTTTCCGTAGCTTTCGACGGCCAGGGAAACTTGTGGGCGGGTTTGGATAGTGGTATTGATCATGTTTGTCTGAGCTCTCCTTTTACCAATTTGTATTCATATCCTTATTCTTACGGTACGGGCTATGCGGCGGCTGTTGAGAATGGCTATTTGTATCTGGGTACCAATCGGGGGCTTTATTATACTTCTTATCCGGTGAAGCTGAACGGTAGTTTACCGGATATTCATCCCGTTCCTCAATCCAGTGGTCAGGTGTGGAACCTTTGTAAAATTGGTGATGATCTGTTTTGTCTTCATGATCGTGGAATTTTTCAGATTAAAGGTACAAGTATACATAGAATCACGGATATTACGGGTGCCTGGTGCTGTCAAGAGGTTATGGGGCGACCCGATCGTATGTTTGTAGGGGTGTATAATGGCATTTATCTTTTGGAGAAGAAAGCGGGCGAATGGCATATGCTTTGTAAGATCGAAGGATTTGTTGACTCAAGCCGTTTGTTTGAGCAGGAGTCTGCCAGGATTCTATGGGTTCATAATTCCGGCATTATCACCCGTGTGGAGTTGAGTGAGGATTTAACCCGTCAGATCAGTGTAAAATCCTATGGTGTGGCAGAAGGCTTTCCGGTTGAGCGTGATATTTATGTAGCTAAAATAGAAGGCCGTGTTTATTTTGCCACTTCCCACGGTATCTATAAATATAATATTCACAAAGATATGATGGAGCCTTGCAACGATATGAATAATTTGTTGAATGGCACTGCTCCCTATACGCGTCTATTGGAATATCATGACCGGCTCATTAGTCTGAGTCCTTATGAAATTTGTATAGCTAACCTGGGGACTTATAAGAGGGGAGCCAATACCAGTATCAATTCCATTCCCCAATCTTTGCTTGAGTTGGTGCCGACGTATGCCATTGTTCCTTTATCGGATTCGCTTATGGTGATTCCGAATGAAGAGGGATTTGCCCTGTTCACGATTCCGGCGGTGAAGCACCGGCAAGATCTTGCCCATTCCGTATATATCCGGAATATGTATATTACCTATCCTAAAGATTCTTTGATATATACAGCTAATTTTCTAGGAAAGAAGCCGTCCCTCGCTATTAACTATACATCCAATTCGGTTCGGTTCGATTATAGTCTTTCTTTCTTGGCTTTTGGAGGAGATGATATTCGTTTTCAGTATCGTTTGAATGAAGGAGCATGGTCGGACTATACCACTGTGCATACCAAGGAATATAGTAATCTGTCCGAAGGTGATTATACTTTTGAAGTAAAAGCCATTTATCCGGACGGTACTACTTCATTGGATGAACTTTCTTTCCGTATTCTTCCGCCTTGGTATCGCAGTGTGCCCGCCTACGTCTTCTATTTCGTCCTTATGTTGTTGGGCGTCTGGTATATTTACCGCTGGGATGATGTACGTGTGAAACGGAAGAAGCAACAGGCAGTTGTGGAGAAAGATAAAGAATTGCATGAAATGGAGAAGGAGTTTGAGGCTGAAAAATCCCGACGCGAAAAACAGATTATGCAATTGGAGAAAGAAAAGCTGGAGTACGACTTGCAGCATAAAAGCCAGGAGATGGCTAACCTGATGATAAACTTTGTCCGTAAAAACGAGATGTTGACGGAGATCAAATCGGAAATTTTCAAAGTGGCTTCCTCTCTGAAAGGGGAGGGCGCCCGTGAAGGTAAGCAGCTCCTTCTGATTATAAATGGTAAAATTGACTCTAACATCCAAAGTGATGAAGTTCTGAAACGCATCGAAGATCAGTTCGATTTGATTCATAACAACTTTATGAAACGCCTTCATGCCCGTCATCCCGATCTCTCAGATAATGAGCGTATGATGTGTGCCTATCTGAAAATGAATCTTTCCACTAAAGAGATTGCTCCTTTGCTGAATATCTCTGTTCGTGGCGTTGAAACTATACGCTATCGGTTGCGCAAAAAGTTTGGTTTGGAACGTGAGGATAGTTTGACGGATTATTTAAATAATAAATTGTAGGTGGCGGGCATTTCTTTGTCTTCAGCCTTTATTCTCAGGCTCGTTTTTTCTCACAGTGAGTTTGTACCAACTTTTACTTGCACGCTTGCACTCATGTCTTGTATCTCCCTATTCATCGGCAATGCGGCGGTGGTGGCAGCAAATGAAAATAGAGTGCAAGTAAATTTGCTTGCACTGATAAAAAATAAACGTATGTTGCTGGCAATCTTGGTGTTGTAGTTTGTTTCCGTGCATGAGTCTACTGTTTCTAACCCTCTTGTATTTATGATTCTTCTCATCAAAAAGATGACGAATATGGCATTTTTTTGCGTAAACCGCTCATGTTCTCTTTCGTTTGCCGCCTGTCTCTTTAGTCAGTCACTTGTGTTTCTTTAGCTAACCGCTTGTGTTTCTTTAGCTAATGGCCTATGTTTCTTTAGTTAATAAACGATGTTTTAGATGTGACCACTATGCTGGATTACGTGCTTCACATATGTGGAGCACGATACCCACAGTTGTGAAGCACATGCTCTACAATTGTGGACAATGCAAAATAATCAATCCGAATGCGATGAGAATGCTATATAAGAACAAGCAAAAGGGTATCTGAATCCTAAGGAAGTGTATGATGAATCCTCTCTATGCAGGGCCCTCCTTGTTCCAACCCTGTGTTGGCGCTGTCCGGCTTGTGTCTGCTCCGTTCTAGAACTTGGATAAATCTGAAACTTCTTTTTCATCTCATTTTGTGCCGGTGTTTAAAGAAACGAAAATGAATATTTGACTCTGTTCCTTTTTTCTTCTTTAAGTATTAAAAATAGGATATAATGCCGATTTTCTGGATAAATGGGCTTTTTCTTGTACTAAATGGCTTCTGACGTGATTAAATAATTACTTTTTAATTATGGTAAATTGCTTTTCTGAAAGCTTTTTATGTAAAACAAAAAGTGTAACATGACTACTTGTGTATATTTTAAATAATTTACTAAAGTGTCCGTTAGTTGTGGTTTTTATCCTTTTTCTTGGAAACATTTATTAAGAAAACCGACCTTCTCCATAACGGTTTTCCGTGATAATCCTCATGTGATACCGACTAAATCCTATTATTTTCCGAAAAATTATTTGTTTTCCTATTGTTTGTTTCTATATTATTTATATCTTTGTGGACAAATACATCAATAAACGTTAAATAATGAACAGGACAAACAAAAATGGAATTAATAAGTGTACAGATGAAAATATTTGCATAAACAGGAGTTTTAAGCTTTATGCATGTTCGATAATATCTATATACTATATTCTATATATAGGGCACGGAAAAAATCAATCACGGATTCCGGTCCCGTATCCGGTATTATGCGGATATCCCTCCTCATAGGAAAATGTCATAGTTACAACAACAACAATATTTTACTAACACTAATTTTTAATAATTATGAAGAAGAAACTCATGATGGTAGCAGTGCTTCTGGGCGTTTTGTCGCTGGGAGCTTGCGTTGACGACAATGAAACGCAATCCGTTACGGATGTGCGCAATGCAAAGGCTGAGCAGTTGCAGGCGAGAGCCGACATGAACAATGCGGAGGCTGAAGCACAGAAGATTCAGGCAGATGCCGAAGCTGCTTTGATGACTGCAAAGGCAGAGGCGCAAAAAGCCGCGGCCGCTAAAGTGAATGCTGAAGCTGAAACAATCAAGAAACGGACGGAATTGGTTGAATTGCAGAAAGAAGCAGCCAGTTTGGAGAATGATGCCGCAAAAATCGAGAACAAGAGAAAGCAAGTGGAGCTGGAAACCGCATTGGCCAATCTGGAAGTGACTAAAAAACAGGCGGAAAAGGATTTGGCTGAAGTTGCCGCCCGCATGGAGTTGATGGCGCAAAACAATCAGATTGAGCTGTTGAAGCTTCAGAAAAGATTGGCGAATGCTCAAAAAGCTTTGGTGGATTACAACAAACAACTCGCCGCCGCTGCCACGCAGGCCGAAAAAGATAAGTTGGAAGCAGAACAACGTAAGTTGAAAAGACTGTCCAATAAATATTTCGCTGCTGTGCAGACATTGATTGAAGCCCAGAATACATTGGCTGATAATAAAGCTACATTGGTGGAATTGGAAAGCGGTCTGATATCCGATCAAGCTGCTAAGGAGAAAGCTATCGCGGAAAATAACAATACGATTGCGATGTATCAGATGCGTATTGCCAAGTATAAAGAATACACTAATTACAAAACTGATGAGGAAATCCTGACGTTGACAAACAAGGAAGAAGAATTGAGTAAACAACAGGATTTGCTGTTTGATGGTTATCTGGATTTGGCACTGGCTCTGAATAATGCTGAAGTGGATTTTAAAGCAAGAAACGAGGCTCAACAGGCTGTTTATGAGGATGCTTTCTATCGTTGGATTGGCTATCGTGAGATTACGGTGAAAAATAAAGAAGGGGAGGATGTTACTTATTCTGTTTACAATGATTATCCTTTGAATCAACTTAGTAGCTATATGCCGAGTGTGAGTTGGTCTGGAACCTATGGTAAAAAGTATATTTTCGAATCCGGCGAACATAAGGCAACAACATGGGCTTATGGCGATTCTTTAGTTTGGAAATTCAATAAACCGACAGAAGATGTGCGTCGTGTTGAGTTGGCTGTAAATGAGCTCGTTTCTCAGAATGATGAGTGGAAGAAAAATAGTGCTGAGGAATTGAAGAAATATCAGGCTGATTATAATGGTAAAGCTACAGCATATTATCTTCTTCATAATGAGTCATGGGGATCATGGATTGAAAGAGTAGAAAGTACTATAATTACTCGTAATGCGGTAGATAGCACGGCTTATCTGAAGAATGCTTATGAAAAAGAAGCTGATGCTGTCAAGAAAGCTACTTATAAATCTCAATATGAGAATGCTTTAGCCGTGGAGCTTAAGATAAAGGAGGAGATGGGATATAGAGAAGCGAATGTTGATGATTATACAAATACTATTGCTGCCCTGAATGCTTTCTACGATCTGTATGCCAAATACGATACTTACGAAGCAGCTTTGCAGGCCAAGATTACTGCCCGCAATGATGAAGATGTGAAAGCCTATGCCGGTAAGGTTACTGCATGGAAAGCAGAACGGACTGCTTATTGGGCGTACAGCGATGTACAGACTGAATTGGATGCTATCGGTGCTATTTTGAACGGAAATGGCTTAACTGGTGCTGAAGCTTTAGCAAGCACTATTTCAAATTGTGAAGGTGAAATCGCAAGATTACAGAAAGAAAATGAAGACTTCTCATTTGTTCAGACTGCGGAAGATGCTATCAAGCAGTGGAATCTCAGGATTGATGCCCAAGCTGTTGTTGTAAAGGCCAAGGAGATAGCAGTGACCGATGCAAAAGCCGACCTGGATGCGCTGATGCCTGCTGAAGAATAATACAGAAGTATATGAACTATTTGATAAACAGAAAAATAGAAAGAAATTATATTAAAAACATGAAGTTATGAAAAAGAAACTTATGATAATAGCAGTGCTCCTGGGTGCTTTGTCGTTGGGAGCGTGCGTCGACGATAATGAATCACAGTCGGTTACGAATGTACGCAATTCGAAGACTGCCGAACTGAAATCTATAGCAGCCATGGAGAAGGCTGCCGCTGAAGCCAAAGTGACGATGGCGAATGCTGAGGCCAAGCTGAAAGCCGCGGAAGTTGCAGCGCAGCAGGCTGCGGCAGCCAAAGCATTGGCTGAAGCAGAACTGGAGAAGAAGCAGGCTGAACTGATCGCATTGCAGAAAGAAGCCACCGAAATAGAGAATGAAGCGGCAAAAATTGAAAATGAAAAGTTGCAGGCCGCTCTGGAAGCAGAAATGGCACAACTGGAAGTGGACAAGAAACTGGCCGAAGAGAAACTTGCTAAAGTCGCTGCCGAAATGGAACGGATGGAGCAGGAAAATCAGGCTACTTTGCTGGAAACCCAGCTGGCTATGAAGAAGGCGGAACAGGAATTGCTGGATGCTCAAAAGCAACTGGATAATGCTACAACGCAGGCTGAGAAAGAAAAAATCGAAGCGGAAAGACAAAAGTTGCAGGAAAGAGCTACGGCATATAGCGATGCTGTCGATAATTTGATTACCGCCCAGAATTCTCTTATCAGCATGAAGACCCGTCTGGCTACATTGGAGAATGGTTTGACTACATTGAAGGAAGCCAAAGACGCTCAAATTGCAGAGAACAATAATAACATTGCTTTGTATAAGATGTATATTGAGAAATATCAGAAGTATACTAATTATACGGAAGATGTAACGGCTTTGCGCAATGAGTATAATACTCTTTCGGGTGAGAGATCTAAGCTGGCTGATGCTTATTATGCTAAATCTTATGCATTAAATGAAGTGAAAGTGGATCTGAACATTGTTGATGCAGCGGATGAGGCTATTGAGGCAGATGACTTCTATCGTTTTGTAACGAATCGTGGTATGGTATATTTGAAAAATGAAGAAGGGGATGAAAAGCCTTTCAATGTTGGTTTTTACAATTATATGCCGCAGAGTTATAAATATTTCACTTCAAAGTGGTATACTTATAAAATAGATGAGGATAACGAATTTGTGCAATCTTATGGTGATTCCATATATATCAAATTCGGAGAATTGTCTACAGATATTCGTACGGTAGAGCTTTATGTGAATAATCAAATAGAGGGTAATGAGAATTCGCTCGATTCTTCTAAAAAGCAATTGGAAGATAACCAGGCACAATATAATGGTAAGGCTACCACTGTGATAGGTTATGATAAAGATGGAAAAGAAATCCTGAAGCCGATCAGGAATGCCGTTGACTCTACTGCATACTTGAAAACGAAACTGGATGCTGCAAAAGAACAGGCTGATATTGATGAATATACCCGTCTTTATAGAAATTCTATCAATAATGAAGAAAGATTGTCTTATTATATAACTGTTTATAAGGGGCGTGTTGAAAATTACACAATGCAAATTCAGGCTTTGAAGAAGGGTTGGGATATGTATCAGAAATATGATGCCAACATAGCCGAATTGCAGAAGAAGATGGATGCCCGTAATGAGGCAGGGGTGAAAGCCTACGAAGCAAAGGTTGCAGCCTGGAAGGTTGAGCGAGATGCTTATGTAGCATATCAGAAAGTAAATACTGATTACCAGGCAGTATGTGCATTGCTTTTCAATACTTGGGTTGATTTAAATGGAGATAATGTTCGGGATGATAATGAAATTTTGATGGGTGCTAATGCTGTCAATGCTCAAATCGAGTCTTATCAAACTAAGATTGAAGCTCTGGAGAAAGACAATGCCGATCTTTCTAAAATCCAGACTCAAGAAGCCGCCATTGCAAACCTGAATGCCAAGATAGCCGCCAAGGAAGTGGTAGTCAAAGCAAGAGAAGTTGCTGTAGCTGCTGCCAAAGCCGCTTTGAACGAGGTGATGCCGAAAGAAGAAGAATAATGGAAACGCATTTACTGCTAATCATTAAAAAGTAAAAATGAATAATATGAGACTAAAGAAACTTTCAATAGTAGCTGTTATGTCCATCATGTGTCTTGCCGTGAATGCCCAGGAGAAGAGTTGTTCAAAAGACTTCACTCCCAAGAAAGGCGATTTCACGATAGCTGCAACGGTGGGCTACAATAGCTACGCAAGCGTCACGGCCCAGTCGGGGTTGTTGACGAACTATGAAGCAGCGGCTCTTTCTACCAACTGGTCGGACAAAAAACTGATGGTTGGATTCGAAGGAGGCTGGTTCTTCAAAGACTTGTGGAAACTGAATCTGGGTGGAGGCTTGAACTTTACGAATAACCCCGGTTATTCAGCTGTTCCCGGCACCATCGATGACAATGTAGGCTCGGCCGAAGATAATATGGGAGAAATCCCCAACTATCGTGCCGTGGCAGACGCCCAATCATTCTCCTACAACGTGTTTGCGGGAGTAGATCGATACTTGAAAATCAAGAAGGTCCCTAACCTCATGCCTTACTTAGGTGTACGCGTGGGTTTCGCATACGGTTTGAACGAGATGAAATATGACGAGTACGAAACGATGGGCAAATCTACTGCTGAGACTTATAATCTCCGTGGTGCCATTACATTCGGCGTCGATTATTTTGTTCTGCCCGCAATGTATGTAGGTGTACAGGTTGATCCCTTTGCATATATTTACAATATGACTACGTATAAACCTCAAGAAGGTTTAGGAAACCTCTCCGCGGACAGCCACAACTTTAGTGTACTGGCTGCCCCGACGATTAAGATTGGATTTAAATTTTGATTTGTCCCTTCTCAATTACGTGAGGTAAAATGTTGTTTAATTAGCTTAATCCCCGGCAGCGAGAGAGTTGTCGGGGATTTTGCCGTTTATAGCTTTCTGGCTACTGTATAGTTTTTCTTCTCCTTTTAGAATGATATCGGCTGAAAAATATTATTTTTGCAGATATTAAAACGAAAGTCTTATGAAAAATAAAGGGCTGAATCGTCTTAATGTTGCGTTGGTAGAGAAGAAACGATATGGAAAAACTTATAGAATTATCACAGACTGAAATCAAGTTGGCTTTCGTTGCATCTTGCATAGAAGGCACAGCCGGTGCATTGGGTAAATCCTATCATGAAATATTTGAGCGCATGAAACGTGTCGGAATGATTCGTAATTATATATGGTCTAATTATGAGATGCTTCATACTGAAAGTCGCGAGAATGTGACGAAGAATATGATAGAATGTCTAACAAATTGGGAGGCCGGACAATGAAGACCAAAGTATATCATGGAACAGAATCGGCAGAATGATCCTATTAAATCTCCTGAAATTCAGGAGATGATATTAAGCAATCGTATTGGGCAGATTTCGGCAGAGTTGGCAAAGCGGCTGAACATTGCTCCGGAAAGAGCTTTGGAGCTATTTTATGCCAGTCAAACCTGTGCGGATTTACATGATAAGAGTACAGGTCTGTACCTGTATGGCAATTTGTATGTAGCTGATGAGTTTATGAGAGAAAAAGAGTATTAATATCAATCTTTTCTCACCTAAGCGAGAAAGCTTTCTCATCAAGGAGAGAAAAAAATCTCGCTTAGGTGAGAAAAAGCTTTCTTCAGGAGTTGAATTCTTTCACTGCCTTTTCCAGCCTTTCCAAAGGCAATTCTCCCGATTGTCTCCAAAGCTGTTCACCTTTTCTCATTAATATAAATGTGGGATACATTTCAATGGTGTAGAAATCAGCAAGGGCACTTTCCTGGTCGATATCCACTTGCACTACTTCAAGGGTTCCTTCCATTGCCTTTTTAAATTCTTCTACAATAGGCTGCATGCGTTTGCAATGCGGGCACCAGCTTGCGTAAAATTCTGCCATAACCCAGTCTCCATTGGCTAACTTTTCCCTGTTCCGTTCTTCACGGGCTTCTTTTTTCTCTTCCATGATAGTATGTTTTAAAATGATTGATTATACGTTGAACAATACGGGAAGAAAAAAAGTTTCTATCATTACAATTATTAATGCTATAAAAATTGCTACTTTTGTAAGCAAAAACACGAAAGGACAAATAATATGTCACACTTGGCTACTTTAATAAACGATTTGGCGTTGATACTGATTTGTGCAGGAATCATGACGCTATTGTTCAAGAAACTGAAACAGCCGTTGGTGCTGGGGTATGTGGTGGCAGGCTTTCTGGCCAGTCCGCATATGCCATATACTCCCTCGGTGATGGATACGGCTAATATACAGACTTGGGCGGATATCGGTGTAATATTCCTTCTGTTCGCGCTGGGACTGGAATTTAGTTTCAAGAAAATTGTAAAAGTTGGTGGAGCGGCTATCATTGCTGCCTGTACCATCATATTCTGTATGATTCTTTTGGGAATAACTGTCGGTACGGGCTTTGGCTGGCAGCGTATGGACAGCATCTTCCTGGGAGGTATGATTGCCATGTCTTCCACTACCATTATTTATAAAGCGTTCGATGATTTGGGAATGCGTAAGAAGCAATTCACCGGATTGGTGCTTAGCGTGCTGATATTGGAAGATATTCTTGCTATTGTCTTGATGGTGATGCTGTCTACCATGGCGGTAAGGCATAATTTTGAAGGTTCGGAAATGCTGGAAAGTATCGGAAAACTACTCTTCTTCCTGATACTTTGGTTTGTGGTCGGTATCTACCTGATACCCGAATTACTGAAGCGATGCCGCAAGTTGATGAGTGAAGAAACACTGCTTATTGTCTCCCTTGGACTTTGTTTCGGTATGGTGGTTATGGCAGCTCATACGGGTTTTTCTGCTGCATTCGGAGCTTTTATCATGGGTTCCATTCTTGCTGAAACGGTTGAGGCTGAGAGTATAGAACGGTTGGTGAAACCGGTGAAAGATCTTTTTGGTGCCGTATTCTTCGTGTCGGTAGGTATGATGGTGGATCCTGCAATGATTGTGGAATATGCACTTCCTATCATTGTAATAACACTGGCTGTTATTCTGGGACAGTCCTTGTTCGGTACGTTGGGTGTGCTGTTGGCCGGGCAGCCTTTGAAGACGGCTATGCAATGCGGTTTCAGTTTAACTCAGATTGGTGAGTTTGCTTTTATTATTGCATCGCTGGGGGTATCGCTCCATGTGACGAGTGATTTTCTGTATCCTATTGTGGTGGCAGTTTCGGTTATTACCACCTTTCTTACTCCCTATATGATTCGCTTTGCCGAGCCGGCTTCAAATTTCGTTGATACTCATTTGCCGGCAAAGTGGAAAAACTTCTTGTTGCATTACTCATCCGGTTCACAGACTATGAATCATGAGAGCCTGTGGAAGAAGTTTATTTTGGCTTTGACGCGAATCACTATTGTCTATTCCATAGTGAGCATTGCGGTTGTTGCGTTAGCTTTCCGCTTTCTTGTTCCGTTGCTTTTGGAACATATACCCGGAATCTGGGGAAAGTTGCTTGCCGCTTTCCTGACTATTCTGTTTATTGCCCCATTCTTGCGGGCTATTATGATAAAAAAGAATCATTCGGCTGAGTTTGTAACTTTATGGAAGGATAGTCGGGGAAATCGTGCACCGTTGGTAGCTACAATCGTTATACGTATTCTGATAGCTGTATCTTTTGTAATGTTTGTGATAGCAGGCTTGTTTGAAGTCTCTGTTGGTTTATTGTTGGGTGTGGCTGTTTTATTGGTTACGATGATGATATTGTCCCGGCAACTGAAGAAACAGTCTATCATGATAGAGCGGAAATTCTTCCAGAATCTGCGCTATCGCGATATGCGGGCCGAGTATATGGGAGAGAAGAAGCCGGAATATGCAGGACGTTTGTTGTCCCGTGACTTGCATCTGGCGGATTTCGAAATCCCCGGTGAATCGGCATGGGCGGGAAAGACATTGCTGGAGCTTAATTTTGGAAAACAATTTGGCGTACATGTCGTCTCTATTCTTCGAGGAAAGAAGCGGATTAATATACCGGGAGCTTCCGTAAGGCTTTTCCCGGAAGATAAGATTCAGGTCATAGGTACAGATGAAGAACTGAACCAGTTTGGTACCGAAATGGAGAAAGCTTCTGCTCTGGATACGAATGTAGTTGAAAAGAGTGAAACTATCCTGCGTCAGTTCCGCGTGGATGAGCAATCAGAATTTCTGGGTAAGACGATGCGTGAATCCGGTATTCGTGAGAAGTATCATTGCCTTATAGTAGGGGTGGAGAGGGGAGAAGAAGCCTTGCATGCTCCCGATCCGCATGAGCCGTTTATGGAGGACGATGTGGTATGGGTAGTGGGAGAAAAAGCCGATGTGTATAAATTAGTCGGCCAAAAGAATGAAAATATCGACATGGAATAAAGATGGAAAGTTTATCTTTGTTCCGTAAACATAAATAATAAACCAAGAATATCATGAAAAGTGATCCGAAAGAATGTCTGTATTGTCAGAATAACGAGACGCTGCACAATCTGATGATTGAGTTTGCCGAACTGAGTGTATCCCGTGTGTTTTTGTTTAAGGAACAAACATACAGAGGACGTTGCCTTGTGTCTTACAAAGACCACGTCAATGATTTGAATGAATTGAGCGATGAGGATCGTAATGCTTTTATGGAGGATGTGGCGCGTGTAACTCGTGCTATGCAGAAAGCGTTTAATCCCGAAAAGATTAATTATGGTGCATATTCCGATAAGTTGTCGCATCTGCACTTTCATCTTGCTCCCAAATATGTAGATGGTCCCGATTACGGTGGTACTTTCCAGATGAACCCGGGAAAAGTATACTTAACGGATGCTGAATACAAAGAATTGATTGAGGCTGTGAAGAAAGAGCTTTGATAGTGATTAGGGGTGAGTGATTAGTGATTAACACCATGCGGCGTGTAGCTACTAATCACTCACCCCTAGTTGCTAATTAAAGTTTATTCAGTATTTTGTCCATTGCCCAATTAGTGAGCGTTGCGCTTGCTCCGTCGCAAGTGCAGATGGATTTGCCTAAAAGGTGGTCGACAACGGCTTGGATAAGCGGTTGTTGTACATGTTCCGGATTAGCTACCGGGATTTCTTCTCTTCCTTTTTCTGTGTGAAGGGCGATAGGATCGTAAGTAAATACAGAGAAACAGATCATTCCTTTGTCTCCTATCACTTCAATGCGGTCTTCGCGTGCGGAGTCGTGCGCTACGAAACACCAGGAACCACTACCTACCAATCCGTTGTCAAATTGGAAGCATGCACTCAGAGTGTCTTCGGCAGGATAAAGTCCGCCGCGATTACTCTTATATCCACAGGCTTCGAGGATGCAACCGAACATGTTTTGTAATAAGTCAATCTGATGTGGGGCTAAATCATAAAAATAGCCGCCGCCGGCAATATCCGGTTGTACACGCCACGGGAGATTTTCTTTGTTGTAATCTAAGTCACGGGGAGGTTGGGCAAAACGAATTTGAACATTGATGACATTGCCTATGCTTCCATTCTCTATCAATTCCTTTACTTTGAGGAAGTAAGGCAGATAGCGACGGTAATAAGCAACGAAGCAGGGAACCCCGGTTTCATTGGAGATACGGTTGATGCGGCAGCACTCTTCGTAGGTTACGGCCATGGGCTTTTCTATATATACAGGCTTGCCGGCTTTCATTGCCATGATAGCATAAGTGGCGTGTGAAGAGGGAGGGGTGGCAATGTAGATAGCATTCACATCTTCATCGTCAATCAATTCCTGGGCATCATCATACCACTTTGGAATACCTCTTTCCTTAGCATAAGCTTTGGCTTTGGCGCCATCGCGACTCATGACAGCAATTACTTCCGAACCTTCCACCTTTTGGAAGGCGGGACCACTTTTATATTTGGTCACTTCTCCGCAACCAATGAATCCCCATTTAATCTTCTTTTCGCTCATAATGATGTAATGTGATTATCACTCTTTTTTATTCTTCCTCAAAATCGAATTCAAAATCAAAGTCGTCCATGAATTCGGGAGTTGTAAACTCTTCCAAAGTTCGTCGATCCTTTTTTGTGGGACGACCTGCACCTTTGGCACGGTCAATGAAACCACTGATACGGCTCATCTCCAGCAGTTCATACTGATCGGGAGTCGTAACGTTCTCCATCATTTCCGTAACGAGCTTTGCACCAATACGTTTCTCGATAGCTTGCAATACTTTGAAAGAGTAGGTCACAGGTGGTTTGCGCACTTGTATCACGTCGCCTGGTTTCACCGTACGGGCAGCTTTTGCTAATCCTCCATTGATACTGATGCGTCCTTTCTTACATGCTTCGGCGGCAATGGTACGTGTCTTGAAAATACGTACAGCCCACATCCATTTATCTATTCTTGCTTCACTCATATCTTTTTTTAGTAGTTAGTAGGAAGTAGTTAACTACTATCTACTTCTTATTAAATTGGTTCATTGTAATATCAATTCCTGCCAGGCAGAAGCTTTTGATAATATCTCCTGCAGTCTTTAAGCGTTCGTCCATGGTCTTCCAGTCTTCGTCAGTGAAGTGACCCAGTACATAATCTATCTGACCACCTCGTGGGAACTCGTTGCCGATACCGAAACGGAGCCGGGCATAGTTCTGTGTGCCCAGGATGGCTGCAATGTGTTTTAGTCCATTGTGTCCGGCGTCGCTACCTTTTCCTTTCAGGCGCAGAGTACCAAATGGCAGAGCAAGGTCATCTACTATTACTAACACGTTTTCCAATGGAATGTTCTCTTTCTGCATCCAGTATCGTACGGCATTTCCGCTGAGGTTCATGAATGTAGAAGGTTTCAGCAGTAAAAGCTGGCGTCCTTTCACGGATAGGGTAGTGGTAAAGCCGTAGCGGCCATCATTGAAAGTGACCCCTGCTGCTTTTGCCAATGCATCCACTACCATGAATCCTATATTATGGCGGGTTTCGTGATAGTCAGGACCGATATTTCCTAATCCAACAATTAAGTATTTCATTTCTCTGAGAAATTATATTTTTCACCACGGGGTTGCGCTGAATTTCACGGAGTTTTTTCTTTAATAATATAATTCTGTGATGCTCTGTGTAACTCTGTGGTGAATAATTATAGAAACAAGGAACGCGGATTATCACAGCTTTCGCGGATTAATGAAATCTGCGTCTTCTGCGTTAATCCGCGTTCCGGAATGTGTCTTCTTGTGAAAGAGCTGATTAGTTGCCAGCAGCAGCGGCAGCACCTCTTGCAGCACGAGTCAACTTAACTGCGCATACAACAGCTTCTTTTGCATTCATCAATTCCAAACCTTCGAAGTTCAACTCACCAACTTTAACAGTCTTACCCAGACCCAGGTGAGCAACATTTACTGTCAGTTTTTCAGGAATAATGTTGTATAAAGCTTTTACTTTTAGCTTACGCATCTGCAATACCAGCTTACCACCGGCTTTTACACCTTCTGCTAAACCTTCCATCTGTACAGGAACTTCCATTACGATGGGTTTAGACTCGTCAATCTGATAGAAGTCAACGTGCAGGATTGTATCTTTTACCGGATGAAATTGGATATCTTTCATGATAGCATTGATTTTCTTGCCGTCGATAATCAGGTCAACTACGTAGATGTGCGGAGTATAAACCAGGTTACGCAGACCATCAGCAGATACAGTGAAATGAATGTTTTCACTTCCTCCGTAGAGTACGCAAGGTACACCGTTGTCTTTACGAATAGCTTTCAAAGCTCTTGCTTGTTCCGAAGAACGTTCTGCAATAGTTCTTGCAGTACCTTTTACTTCAATTGATTTCATTTTTTTAATTTTTTGTGTTACTCTAAATTAAGTTGTTTTGTTGCTTAATTCACCATCGCACGATGTGGGGGTAGCCACACAATGTTGCAAAAAAGCGGTGCAAAAGTACAGCTTCTTTTTGAATTATCAAAGAGTTGGCTCTTCAAAATCAATATCAATCTTGATTTCTCCGTCCAATTCCATTCCTTTGGTATTCATTTCAGCTATAGCATCCAACTCTGCTTCGGCATTTTCATCTGCTTCTGCATTCATATCGCTTATAACTTCCAACATCTCTTTCCGGTTAATGAAATCAATAGCTTCGTTCAGGCCGTTCATGAATTTCTCAAAATCTTCTCTATATAAGAAAATCTTATGTTTTTCAAAACTTACCTGCAAATCTTCGCCTTCACCGGTCACTATCTTCTTACTTTCAGTAATGGCCAGGAACATTTCATCTTTTCTGTTCTTCTTTACATCCAGATAGTAGATTCGTTTACCTGCTTTAATGGATTTGGAGAATACAATCTCCTTATCGTTCATGTCCGCACCGTTTTTCTTCTTTAAGTCTTCCATATTTTAGGTTTCTTGTTGTAATTGGCTTCAAAAATGACGATTTTTTTTAAACTGTCAAAAGAAAAAGCCCGGATAATGAATATCTGCATTAAAAAATGTGATTTATTTGCGTAAACTCATTAAAAATGTCTACTTTTGCATCTCGTTAACAACAGTATTGATTAATAGATTTATGATTAACAGAGTTCTTATTCGTCTTAAGATTATACAGATTGTATATGCTTATTATCAGAATGGCAGTAAAAATTTAGACTCAGCGGAGAAAGAATTATTCTTTAGTCTTTCAAAAGCGTATGACCTTTATAATTATTTGCTGATGCTGATGGTGGCTCTGACGACGTACGCACAAAAACGCATTGATGCGGCAAAGTCCAAGTTAGCTCCGACCGCAGAGGAGTTGTATCCCAACATGAAATTCGTAGAAAACAAGTTCGTTTCACAACTGGAAGTGAATAAGCAGTTGATGGAGTTTGCTGCCAACCAGAAACGTTCGTGGGCAAATGACGAAGACTTTATCAAGGGTTTGTATGACAAGATTATAGTTTCTGATATATATAAGGAATATATGGCTTCGTCTGATAAATCTTATGAAGTTGACCGTGAACTATGGAGAAAGCTCTATAAGGCATTTGTTTTCAATAACGAAGAGTTGGATGTTTTGCTGGAAGATCAGAGCCTTTATTGGAATGATGACAAAGAAATAGTAGACACTTTCGTGCTGAAGACGATTAAACGTTTTGAGGCAAAAAATGGTGCTAACCAGACTTTGTTGCCGGAATTTAAGGATGAGGAAGACCAGGAGTTTGCCCGTCGCTTGTTCCGTCGCGCTATACTGAATTGTGACTATTACCGTCATCTGATCAGTGAAAATACACGCAACTGGGATTTGGATCGTGTAGCCTTTATGGATGTGATAATAATGCAATGTGCATTGGCGGAAATTCTAAGTTTTCCGAACATTCCGGTAAGTGTTTCGTTAAATGAATATGTTGAGATCGCTAAAGTCTATAGTACGATAAAGAGCGGAAGCTTCGTAAACGGTACATTGGACGGAATAGTTAATCAATTAAAAAAAGAAGGTAAGTTAGCGAAAAACTGATACCTTTGTTGAGTATTAAAAACTAAAAACGAATATTTTATGAATTTAATGACCGTATTCTTGCAAGCTCCTGCCGCAGCCCCTGGTGGTGGTAGCATGATGTGGATTCTTCTGATTGCTATGTTTGCTATCATGTATTTTTTCATGATTCGTCCGCAAAACAAAAAGCAGAAAGAAATTGCAAACTTCCGTAAATCACTTCAAGTAAACCAAAAGGTGATTACTGCCGGCGGTATTCATGGTGTGATTAAAGAAATTAATGACAATGATATAGTACTTGAAATCGCTTCTAATGTTAAGATTAGAATAGATAAAAATTCTATATTTGCGGCTGCTGCTGATGCTAACAGTAATCAGGCTGCTAAATAATTTTGAATAAGTGAGCCTATGATTGATCGTAGGAACATAAAACGCATATATTTAAAAACAGCGAGAAAAGTTAAGGACTTTCTGCTCAGTGATAAGAGCAGAGAGTTCTTAATTTTTTTATTCTTCTTTTTTATAGCCAGTGGTTTCTGGCTACTTCAGACGCTGAACAACGATTATGAAACGGAATTCTCCATTCCGGTACGTTTGAAGGGAGTGCCCAATAATGTGGTTATAACTTCCGAACCACCTTCTGAACTGCATATCCGGGTGAAAGACAAGGGCACGGTGCTGCTCAATTACATGCTTGGAAAGAGCTTTTTTCCTATTACTCTGGATTTTTCTGATTATAAAGGGACTGATAATCATGTACGTATCTACTCTTCACAGTTTGAGAAGAGGTTGCTTAATCAGTTGAATGTATCTACAAAACTGCTTTCTGTAAAACCTGATACTTTGGAGTATATTTATTCTACAGGTGCTTCCAAACTGGTTCCGGTAAAGTTTCAGGGCACGGTGAGTGCAGGGCGGCAATATTATATATCCGATACGGTTTGCAAGCCTGATTCTGTGTTGGCTTATGCGCCGGAGGGAGCATTGGATACCATAACAGTTGCTTATACGCGAAAAGTGAAATTCGAGGATATTTCCGATACATTGAGGCAACAGGTTCCTCTGTTGGCTCCAAGAGGAATTAAGTTTGTGCCCGCTTCGGTAGAAATGGTTTTTCCGGTAGATATTTATACTGAGAAAACGGTGGAAGTTCCCTTGCGGGGAGTTAACTTTCCGGCAGGAAAAGTGCTGCGTGCGTTTCCTTCGAAAGTCAGTGTCACCTTTCAGGTTGGTTTAAGCCGTTTCAATAAGATAACGGAAAGTGATTTCCATATCAATGTTTCTTATGAAGAACTCTTGAAACTGGGTTCGGATAAGAAGTACACAGTAAAACTGAAGTCAGTACCCAAAGGAGTTAATCAGATACGTATCAATCCGGAACAGGTCGACTTTCTTATCGAGCAAGTATCCTTCGAATATGGCGATTAAAATAGGAATAACCGGTGGTATTGGCAGTGGGAAAAGCCTTGTTTCCCGTTTGCTGGAAGTAATGGGGATTCCTGTTTATATCTCAGATATTGAGTCGAAGCGGTTGACGAATTCGGATGCTTTGATCCGTCGTGAATTGATTGCTTTGCTGGGTGAAGAGGTGTATGCCGGTGATGAACTAAACAAACCTTTGCTTGCTTCCTATATTTTTGGAGATCCTGAGCATATCCGTACAGTAAACAGTATTATCCATCCGCGGGTACGGGACGATTTCCGTCAGTGGGTAGAGCGTCATACTACCTATCCGGTAGTAGGCATGGAGTCTGCAATTCTGATCGAAGCAGGATTTGCAGGCGAAGTAGATGCTGTGGTTCTGGTTTATGCGCCCGAAGAACTTCGCATCATGCGTGCCATGCAGCGTGACACCGCTCCTCGCGAATTGATAGAACGCCGTGTTCGTAGCCAGATGAGTGATGAAGAGAAGCGTACTCAGGCTGATTTTGTAATTGTAAACGACGGTAAAACTCCGTTAATTCCGCAGGTTTTAGAGGTAATAACTTCTCTATCTAAAAATATTGCTTACCTTTGCTTAAGCGAAAATAGGCTGCACCTTGGTAAAAACAAATAAATTTGCTTTTACTCTCGGTTTGCACTATCTTTGCCCACCGAAAAAATAAAATATTACTAATAAAAAATAGAACATACTATGTTGAAGACTATTTTGTCTATTTCCGGTAAACCGGGATTGTATAAACTCATTTCACAAGGTAGAAATATGTTGATCGTAGAGTCTCTCACGGACAAGAAACGCTTCCCCGCTTATGGTAACGAGAAAATAATCTCTTTGGGTGATATTGCCATGTATACGGATACGGACGACGTACCTTTGAAGGATGTGTTGACTGCTATGAAAGAGAAAGAAAACGGTGCTGCCGTAGTAATGGATTTAAAGAAAGCTACTGCTGATGAACTTCGTGCTTATCTGGGTGAAGTTTTGCCGACTTTTGATCGCGATCGTGTATATCTGGCTGATATCAAAAAGCTTATTTCCTGGTACAATCTGTTAGTTGCTTGTGGAATAACTGATTTTGAAGATACAGCGGAAGCGGAAACTACAGAAGAAGGAAAGACGGAAGAATAAATTTGAAATAAACTGTTCTTTTAACAGAAAAGGCGGATTATCAGGGGCATCCCGGATAATCCGCTTTTTTTTATGCGGTATCTTTAATTTTGATTACTTTTTTTATACCTTTGTTGCCATCCTGAGATGCAGAGTGGGCGGTGGCCTCTCTCACAAAGATTGAGGGATAATTATGGATAAAAGCGTTTAATATTATCTTGTACTTGAAATCTGGACAATTTCATGCTATTCAAGGATGATAGACAACAAACGCTCATGCTCTGTTGTATATGCATATTCAAATGTATAGTACGGAGCGTGGGCTGTTGTATATTATTTGAATAGTGGCAGTCCAGAGCCCCAGGTACAGTAATAACAGCAGTTCCCACGCTTTTTTTATATGAATTTATTGCCTTTAAGGGGGACTTGAGGCTGGCATTAATTAAGATGGAAGAGCATAAGAGCGTAACAGTACAGGTGGATAAAGCCGCTGGTAAGATATATGTGGATGGAGTGTTGCCAAACGCTACGCTTTGTTTATATCATATCCGGGGGAAGGTGATTGAGGTAAAACAGGCGAGGGAAGAGAGCGCTTCGTTTGATTTGCCATGTTCTGGAGAGTATGTGTTGGTTATAACACATGCGTTGTCCGTACCAGTTGTTAAGCAGCTCGTTATAGAATAAGAAAAAAGCTGCCTTGCCTTCAGTGGCAAGACAGCTTTTTTTATTTGCGGATATTTTAGTTTAGTTTTTGAATACCAGTCCTTCACCACCGGCATCTACTATGATTGGTTTACTGCGGTCTACTTCTTGAGCGAGCAGCTTTTTCGACAAGTCATTCAGTAAGTAATGTTGGATGGCTCGTTTCACCGGACGGGCACCAAATTCCGGATCATATCCGACCTTTGTCAAGAACTCTATAGCTCCATCTGTCAATATCAGTTCCACACCATTCTGGGCCAACATCTTTTGTACACCTTTTATCTGGAGTACTACAATCTGCTTGATTTCGCTTTCATTCAGTGGCAGGAACATGATTGTCTCATCAATACGGTTTAGGAATTCCGGGCGAATTGTCTTTTTCAACATATTCATCACTTCCTTCTTCGTCTCTTCAATCACTTGTTCTTTGTTAGTACCATTCAGCTTTTCCATCTGACTCTGAATGTAAGCACTTCCCATGTTGGACGTCATAATGATGATGGTGTTCTTGAAGTTTACCACACGTCCCTTATTGTCTGTCAATCGTCCGTCATCCAATACTTGCAGCAAGATGTTGAATACATCCGGATGCGCCTTTTCTATTTCGTCGAATAGTACGACTGAGTATGGTTTACGACGAATAGCTTCAGTCAATTGTCCACCTTCATCATAGCCTACATATCCCGGAGGCGCTCCAACCAGGCGTGACACACTATGCTTTTCTTGATATTCACTCATGTCGATACGCGTCATCATGCTTTCATCATCAAAGAGGAATTCAGCGAGTGCCTTGGCAAGTTCCGTCTTACCCACACCGGTGGTACCGAGGAAGATAAACGAACCAATCGGACGTTTCGGATCTTGCAGACCTGCACGACTACGGCGTACGGCATCGGCAACAGCTTCAATGGCTTCATCTTGTCCGATGACACGCTGGTGAAGTTCATCTTCCAGATGTAACAGTTTATCCTTTTCGCTTTGCAGCATCTTACTGACGGGGATGCCTGTCCAACGGGATACTACATCTGCAATGTCTTCGGCATCTACTTCTTCCTTAATCATGGCTTTGTCGCCCTGCATGGCATGAAGCTCCTTTTGAGTATCCTCAATCTCCTGATTCAAAGCCTGCAACTTACCGTAACGGATTTCGGCAACTTTACCGTAATCTCCCTCACGTTCAGCTTTGTCTGCTTCGAATTTAAGGTTTTCTATTTCAACCTTATTTTGCTGGATTCTGTTGACCAATGTCTTTTCACTTTGCCATTTGGCTTTGTACGATTTTTCTTGTTCTTTCAGTTCGGCAAGTTCCTTACCGATTTGTTCCAGTTTCGGTTTATCGTTTTCGCGTTTGATGGCTTCGCGCTCAATCTCCAGTTGTTTGATCTTACGTGAAATTTCATCCAATTCCTCCGGTACGGAGTCTACTTCCATACGTAACTTGGCAGCGGCTTCATCCATCAGGTCGATAGCCTTATCCGGCAAGAAACGATCTGTAATATAGCGGTTGCTCAGCTCTACGGCAGCTATGATGGCGTCATCTTTAATCCGTACATGATGATGATTCTCGTAACGCTCCTTCAATCCACGCAGGATGGAGATGGTGCTTAATGTATCCGGTTCGTTCACGTATACAATCTGGAAACGGCGTTCCAGTGCCTTATCTTTTTCGAAGTATTTCTGATACTCGTCAAGAGTTGTTGCACCGATGCTTCTTAACTCACCGCGCGCTAATGCAGGTTTCAGAATATTGGCAGCATCCATGGCACCTTCACCCTTTCCGGCACCAACCAGCGTGTGAATTTCATCAATGAAGAGAATGATATCTCCTTCTGATTTCTTCACCTCATTGATAACGGCTTTCAAACGTTCTTCAAATTCACCTTTATACTTTGCTCCGGCAACCAGCGCACCCATATCCAATGAGTAAACTTGCTTGTTCTTCAGATTTTCCGGCACGTCGCCACGCAGGATACGATGGGCAAGTCCTTCCACAATGGCAGTCTTACCGGTACCCGGTTCACCTATTAATATAGGATTGTTTTTGGTACGGCGACTCAGGATTTGCAACACACGACGGATTTCTTCATCACGGCCGATAACCGGGTCGAGCTTTCCGCTTCGGGCAGCTTCATTCAAGTTGATGGCATACTTTTCCAGTGACTGATAAGTATCCTCGCTGGATTGTGAAGTAACTTTTTCTCCTTTGCGCAGTTCTGTGATGGCTCCTCGGAGCTCGTGCTCCGTCATTCCCGCATCTTTCAGGATGGTGGCAACTGTGCTTTTTACAGTCAGCAATGCCAACAGTAAATGTTCCAGTGAAACAAATTCGTCACCCATCTCTTTGGAATACTGGGTAGCCTTCTGGAATACTTCGTTCGTTTCACGACTCAGGTAAGGCTCTCCACCCGAAACTTTGGGTAATGAATCTGTTTGTTTGTCAAGGACGAGTGCGATCTGCTGTCCGTTCATGCCCAGTTTCTGGAAAATGAAGTTAGTGACGTTTTCGCCCACCTTCATCACTCCCTGCATAACATGAACCGGTTCGATAGCCTGCTGTCCACGGCTCTTGGCCAGGTTCAGCGCTTCTTGCACCGCCTCTTGCGATTTAATGGTAAAGTTGTTAAAGTTCATATCTTATATCTCCTTTCTATTTTCATTTTCAATAACACTTGAATGGGCGCAAAAGATTTGCCAATAGCCTGTACCTGCCAATTTTACAGTTAAAAGATGAAAGATAATGCCAAAATGTCTTTATTGTGCCATGCTATTGATATATATGACGCATCGGGTGTATAGATTCCACAATAGAATACTTAGGAACAATAAGTAGAATGGGAAGGAAGTCGTATGAAAACCACGCTTTGCCTTATTGTTTTCGTTCTTTTGCCCGTAGCAAAACTTCGTCCCACAGTTGTGGGCTATACGTTTTCCATATGGGGGCTGTGTAACCCGCAATTGAGGGCCGGACAGCCCTCAGCTGGAAAACAAGGTTTTGCTTATAGCATAATGACATTAACCTTAAGGCTTTAAGGGGAAAAGGAAGGATCATATCAAGTTTCTCCTCTGTAATATCTGCTTTCTATATAACGAGATAATGGAGTATAACTCCTTAATTCCTAACGAAGTGATACTCCTTTTACACTTGCGATGAATAATTCAGGCTAAAAAAGGAGATATTTGCATCAATTCGGCCAAGGTTTGCATAATGCATATTAAGGGCTTGTGAATTAGTGAATTACAAACATAAAAACGCTCTTTTTTTCTGTTTTTCGGTGTAGGATGCAACTTTCCTACACCTTCCTACACACCTTCCTACACCACCTATCTATTTGATAACCAGATAAAAATAATAGCGGGTGTAGGATGTAGGAAATATTGATATAAACTCGATAATACGAGTTTTCCTTTCAGCGATTATCTTTTTATGAAAGAGCAGTGACGAAATTCCAGAGAATCTTATTTTCTAAGCATTACTAAAATATACTAATGTGTAAATTTTGAGTAAAACTAGTGCAGGGCTGAAAGGAATATTGTATCTTTATCCCTCAAAAATAGAATAGAATAGATTATGGCAGAAAATGTAAAGTTCGCAGAGAATGTGATACTGGTGGACGTAGCATACTTTAATGACGTAGTTAAAGATCTGAAGAGATATTTTGAGTTGCAGCTGGGACGTCCGTTGCAGAATATTTATGTAGAAGAGTGGGCTTCTTATCTGGCACTCGACTCCGGTGTTCGTGATAAGGATAATAACATAGAAGTACTTTTTGTACATGACAGTCAGACCAATAAGTTGCTTCACTGCGATCCGTCTGATTTGAATAAAGATTTGAACGGGGTGGGCTATACAAATCAGTTAGGTGAGTTTACATTTACTTCTGTATCTTCTGAAGGATTGGTTCCACGGGCAAATCTCTATCTTGATCTGCTGAATATAGCACTTAACTCTGCCGATGTTAAACGGCTTATGCTGGTTCCGTTTATTGATGATTACGGTGCTAAATTAATGGAAGTTTTGGATGAGTATTTAAGAAATGCTGATACTGAAAACTCAAAAGGATTGTTTCTTTTCAATATGGATGAACCTGCGCATCCCCTTGGTTGCAAATGGGATTTACTGGGTTACTCCATGATGCGTGCATTGGGCATCAAGGCCGAAGAACTTGAATAGTACCTGTTACTTATCACTAATCGCTAACCTTTAATCACTAACTCCCGTGTCTGATTTTCGTTTAAAAGTATTTCAGTCTGTAGCGAAGAACCTGAGTTTCACGAAAGCTTCGCAAGAGTTGTTTGTCAGTCAGCCTGCCATAACAAAGCATATACAAGAGTTGGAAAGCACTTATCAGGCGCGTTTGTTTGACAGGCAAGGTAGCAAGATTAGTTTGACCGAAGCGGGAAAGTTACTTTTGGAACATTGTGGCCGTATTCTGGAAGATTATAAGCGATTGGAATATGAGATGCATTTGCTGCATAATGAATATACCGGAGAATTGCGTCTGGGTGCCAGTACTACCATTGCCCAATATGTTTTACCTCCATTGCTTGCCAGCTTCATCAAAAAGTTTCCGCAAGTAAATCTTTCATTGATGAACGGCAATTCACGTGAGATAGAAGCGGCTTTGCAGGAACATCGCATAGATCTTGGGTTAGTGGAAGGTGTTTTCCGCTTGCCAAATTTGAAATATACTACTTTTTTGGAGGATGAACTGGTGGCTGTGACACGTACGGGAAGTAAACTACAGGTAGGTGAAGAAATTACTCCCGAAGAGTTGCTTCATATTCCTTTAGTGCTTCGTGAAAGAGGATCGGGCACCTTGGATGTCTTTGAGAAGGCATTGCAACAGCATAATATAAAGTTATCGTCTCTTCAGGTATTAATGTATCTGGGTAGTACGGAAAGTATCAAACTTTTCCTGGAACATACTGACTGCATGGGGATCGTTTCTATTCGCTCTATCACCCGTGAACTCTATGCCGGACAATTGCGTGTCATTGAGATAAAAGACATGATTATGCTTCGTGATTTTAGTTTTGCCCAACCTCAGGGACAGGAGAGCGGGCTTTCCCAGGTCTTTATGCAGTTTGCTGCACATCATAACCATAAGTTATAGCGTATAAACAGATACAATTGGTGTATATAGGTAAAGAAGCCTACCTTTGCACCCGGAAATCAGAAATAATATAAATATTGATATACAAGAAAAATTATGGCTTCAATTCAAACAGCGAGTGTAAACACTCTGGCGTATCTTCAACGGAAGAACAAAATTACTTATGTGTCTTTAGTGGTGCTTTTATCAATCTTCTTATTATTGGATTATATCCCCGGCTATTCTACTTGGGTGACACCTCCTGTCGCTTTGTTCCTGGGATTGATTTTTGCTTTGTCAAGCGGGCAGGCACATCCGAAGTTTAATAAGAAAGTATCCAAATATCTTTTGCAGTATTCAGTGGTGGGATTGGGATTCGGTATGAATCTTCAGGCATCTTTAGCCTCGGGTAAAGAAGGAATGGAGTTCACTGTTATTTCAGTAGTGGGTACTATGCTTATCGGTTGGTTCATCGGGCGTAAATTCCTGAAGGTAGACCGTGATACTTCTTACCTCATTAGTTCCGGTACAGCTATCTGTGGCGGTAGTGCTATTGCGGCGGTAGGTCCTGTGTTGCGGGCAAAAGATACGGAGATGTCTGTAGCGCTGGGTACCATCTTTATTCTGAATGCTATTGCACTGTTTATCTTTCCGGTAATTGGCCATGCTTTAGATATGAGTCAGCAAGAATTCGGAACATGGGCGGCAATCGCTATACACGATACCAGTTCGGTAGTGGGCGCCGGTGCGGCTTATGGTGAAGAAGCTTTGCAAATTGCTACGACCATTAAATTGACACGTGCCTTGTGGATTATTCCTTTGGCTTTGATTACTTCTTTTGTATTCAAGAGTAAAGGGCAGAAGATAAGTATCCCTTGGTTTATTTTCTTCTTTATTCTGGCTATGGTATTCAATACATATGTATTAAATTCATCGGAAACCGGTATTATGATAGGAGAGGGAATTAACAGTCTGGCCAGAAAGACACTGACTATCACTTTGTTCTTTATCGGTGCTTCCCTTTCACGTGATGTATTGAAGGCAGTGGGCATCAAACCACTTATTCAAGGTGTGTTGTTGTGGGTTACAATTAGCGTAAGCACGCTGGCGTATATTTATTGGTTCTAAAGAAAACACTTATTAATATAAGGTATGCGGCAGAAGAAAATTTCTTTTGCCGCATTTTTGTATAAAATTTATTTTCTTTGTAACAAACTTCTGTCTCTTTACGTCTAATCAATAGATACAACCAATAAACAGGATTGAGATACAGAAAAAGCCCATGGATGCTGAAAGTTTTAAAAATGAGTTTCTGCCCTACCACCGCAAGCTGTACAGTGTAGCCTATCGGCTGCTTGAGAATGCGGCAGATGCGGAGGACCTGGTTCAGGAAGCCTATCTGAAGCTATGGGATAAGCGGGAAGGATTGATGGTTATCAGCAACCCGGAAGCGTTCAGTGTCACTTTGGTAAAGAATATGTGCTTTGATTTGCTTCGTTCAGGGAAGTATGTCTTATCCAGGCAAACTGTGGAATTGACTGCTGTACAGGATATTTCTCAAGCTGATAATCTGGAGGTACGTGACGAGGTAAGGCAAGTAAAAGATATCATTGCCCACTTGCCCGAACAGCAGCAGCGGATTGTGAACCTGCGTGATGTCAAAGGCTGTTCTTACGAAGAGATAGAACAAGTGACCGGGTTGAACTCTACAAATATCCGTGTACTGCTGTCCCGGGCGAGGAAAAGAATACGTGAGGAATTTAATAAATGGAATAACTATGAAAGTCGAGGAAATTGAAAGGCTGCTCGCCGAGTTTTATGAGGGGAACACTACCGAGAGCCAGGAAGAGGCGTTGAGAGATTATTTCAGAACAACGGAAGTGCCCGAACATCTGCAAAAGGATAAAGAAATTTTTCTTAGCCTTAACCAGGGTGCAGATAGAGATGTGGAAGTTCCTGCGGGCTTGGGGGATAAACTGAGCCGGCTGATTGATGAAAAGGCTGAAGAAGAACAACGTTTCTTCCGGCCTAACAAATCCAGACGTAACTGGCGCTGGATTGGGAGTGTTGCAGCAACTATACTGGTAATTATAGGCATCGGATATGGTGTGGAAAATCTGGGAAAAGATGTGTGTCCGCCCACACCGCAGGATACATTCTCTGATCCGGAAGAAGCTTATCAGGTTTTGCAAGCCACTTTGATTGAAGTTTCCACCAATCTGAACCAAGGCATTGCCCAGGTGAAGGAAACGCAAATGGATATGAAAAAAGTTAATCAGGAAGTAAAAAAAGAAATGCAAAGATAAACGATTATGAAACTCAACAAGATTTTATTGGCAGGTGTGCTGCTGATGCTCCCCCTGCTCTGCCAGGCGCAGAAAAATATATTCAATACGTATAATGATATGAAAGGGGTTTCCTCTGTTTATATCTCAAAAGCGATGATTGAAATGAACCCCAATCTTTTCACGAAGGATATCTATATTGGGAAAGTATCCGGTAAGCTGGAAAGCGTACAGATCGTTTCTACAATGGATAATAATATCAAGAAGGATTTGCGGAAAGATTTGCGTACACTGGTACAGTCGTCCAAATATGAGCTGTTGATGAAGCAGAAAGGGAATGTCTCCAGTTCCGAATTCTATATTAATAGGAAAGGGGATAAGGTGAAGGAACTGATTATGATTATAGACGGCGCTGCTAACTTGAAGTTCGTTTATCTGGAAGGAGAAATGACTTTGAAAGATATTCAGAATATCATGATGTATCAAAATACCAGTATGAATGTGGGAGGGAATGTATATCGTATCGTAGACGGTACTCTTGATTTGGCGGATTTGGGCGTTTTGGACGGTTTGAAAGGATTGGAAAGCTTACAGGGCTTAGAAGGTTTGAAGAGTCTGGAAAGCCTGAAAAGTTTGGAAAGCCTGAAAGGATTAAAGAATTTGAAAGACTTAGGTAAACTAAAAGATAGCGAATATTTAAAGAAACAGATGGATGCCGATTCCTGGAAACGTTTTGAGGAGAGCATGGAGATGCTGGAAAAACGCTTGGAAGACTTGGAATGAGGCTGTCTGCTGATAGGTGTAAATAGTTTGTTGAGAAGAGGTTGTGTCAAAACGTTGGCACAACCTTTTTCTATAATTTATAGTCTTGTTATCTTTTCTTTTGTCTACGCCGCTTTTTTCTCATTCATTTGGTAACAAGTTGCTATCTTCCCGTTGTATCG